>ERZ773116.883-NODE-883-length-30952-cov-5.628831_pt1 | contig 30952 bp, 29 predicted proteins | sample MGYA00580563_ERZ773116 | MGnify/ENA primary metagenome ERZ773116 (study PRJEB29015, sample SAMEA2737864) | human gut metagenome | biome: human gut; feature: human-associated habitat; material: faeces | place: China | collected 2012 ... | reverse complement strand
TGGTTTTCGGCTTTCAGCTGTTCGGTCACACCGTTTTGCTCTGCCAGTGACCGCATGATCAGCTCCATGCGGTTTCGTGCCGCTTCGTCGATCTCGGCGCAATACTGTCTTACGTACACCCAGCTATGGGTGGAGGCATTCTTCTTTTCCATTTGGTATTCCGGAGATCATCGGACGCAATTACAGCATCCTCACATACATTTCCTCTACCGCTCCGAAGGCAGGCTGCTTTCTTCCGCTGGCGGCAAAGCCGTGCTTTCTATAGAACGCAATGGCTGGGGCATTCTGCTCAAACACCCACAGCAGGATTTTCGTATATCCGGCCTTTGCGACATCCGCCAGAACCGCATCCATCATTTTACTTCCGTAGCCACAGTGCCAATTTTCCGGAAGCGAATGGATGCAGATCAATTCCGCGTATCCCGCCATGGCTTCCTCTCTCGCCGCATCCCACCAGGCGATGCAGTGCGGTCTATGGTCTATTTCAAGAATATACCCATTGCCTTTCTTTTCCTCCAACAGCTTTCGATACATCGCCTCTGCTTTGGAAAAATCTGTACACCAGTCCAGGGTTTCCGGCAACAGAATATCTTGGAATGCTGCTTTCCAGCTTTCCGTTTGAATATAAGCTAAAATTTTTTCGTCTCCGCCGGTAACCTTTCGAATTTCAACCAAAGAGATTCCTCCAAACGAATTACTGAATGTCGTGTTCCTCTCAAAACGTTCATTTCTTCTGCAAACCGGAAATCATTGAAGTACCTGGACGGCATTCCGGGGCTGTTCCACTTTCTCCCCTGCCTGGCAGAGAAGGAGGGATTTGGGACACTAAGGTGTGAATGCCGACTGGGCGGCATTCAGCAAGTGTCCACCGGACACTTGCATTTGATTGTTCAAATCTCTCCTTCTTATTTCCGCCAAAAAGAAAACCCCATCCGCTAGGATGGGGTTCTTTTTGGCGGAGAAGGAGGGATTTGAACCCTCGATACCCTTTTGGGGTATACACGATTTCCAATCGTGCGCGCTCGGCCAGCTACGCGACTTCTCCATGCGCTTGCTCGCTTCGTGCCGTCTCACAGACAGCTTTAATATGATACTACAGCCCCGGCCATTTGTCAAGCTTTTTTTCCTGTTTTTTCAATTTTCCGTGTACAACATCGTCACCGCCCGACGGTTTACGGAGCCGTCAATATACCGGGCGCAGTCGGAAATCTGCCGGAAGCCGCATTTTTCGTGGGTACGCAGCGAAGCGGTGTTCCCACGCAGTACATGGGAGTACAGGCGGACTGGGCCGCGCTTCTTCAAATGCGCCGCCGTCTCGCAAATCAAATGGGCAGCATAGCCCTTTCGGCGCTCTTCCGGGGCGGTTTCCAGGGCCTCCAGCAAGAGGCCGTCCTCATAGGGCTCCAAGCGCAGGGCGCTGACGTAGCGCCCTGCCTCCTCAAGGATGAAATATGCGGCGCCCTCTGCGGCAAAAAACACCTGGCTGAGGTATTCCCGGAAGTCCTCCTCCGCAAGGGCCAGCTGCCGGTCCGGGGTTTCCCCGGGGTAGCGGTCCGCCCCGTTTTCCCGGTTGCCTTCCACGTAAACCTCCATGAGCTTGGGAAAAGAAAGCCCCCGCAGGGATTTTGCAATCAGCAGCATCATAGCGCCTCTCCCAGAATGGATTTCGTTGCGTAGGCATTCAGGGACATATCGGCAACGTTTCCGGCCAAATACTCATAATAGGCCTGGGCGCCGATCATGGCACCATTGTCCCCGCAGAGCTTCAGCGGGGGCATATAGACCTGAGCCCCCAGCTTTTCCGCTGCGGCCAGAATGTCCCGCCGAATCCGGGAATTGGCCGCCACACCGCCTGCAACGGCGATTTTCTTGCAGCCGGTCTCCCGGATGGCAAGCTCTACCCGGGGCACCAAAGTGTCGGATACCGCCGCAGAGAAGGCGGCGCACAGGTCCGGAATACGGATCTCCTCCCCCAACTGCTCGGCGTGGTGGATCAGGTTCAGGGCGGCAGTCTTGAGACCTGAGAAGCTCATATTGTAGGGATTCTCGCCGGGCTTGCTGCGGGGCAGGCTGTAGGTATGCTCATTGCCGGTCTGGGCCATTTTGTCCAGGGCCGCACCGCCGGGATAGGGCATTCCCAGAACCCGGGCCACCTTATCGAAGCACTCCCCTGCCGCATCGTCCAGGGATGTGCCCAGAATCTCCATCTTCGTATAGTCCAGCACATTCACGATCATGGTATGTCCGCCGGAGACCACCAGGCACAAAAACGGCGGCTCCAAATCGGGATAGGCCACGTAGTTGGCCGCAATGTGGCCCCGGATGTGGTGCACCGGGATCAGGGGCTTGTCCATGGCGAAGGCAGCGGCTTTCGCGAAGTTCACGCCCACCAGCACGGCGCCAATCAGCCCCGGGGCATAGGTCACGGCCACGGCATCAATGTCGTCCCGGGTCAGGCCCGTGTTGATGAGCGCCTGGTCCGCCAGGCCGTAAATGGCCTCGATGTGCTTCCGGGAGGCAATCTCCGGCACCACACCGCCATAGAGCCTGTGCAGGTCCACCTGGGAGGCGATGCAGTCCGTCAGCACCTCCCGGCCGTCTCTGACAATGGCAACGGCAGTCTCATCACAGGAGGACTCCACCGACAAAATATTCATAAGCTCCACTCCTTTCGAAGGATCAGCGCGTCTTCTTTGGGGTTGCGATAGTAATTTTTTCGCCGCCCGATTTCCGAAAAGCCCAGCTTTTCATACAGAGCCCGGGCGGAGGCATTGGAATCCCGGACCTCCAGGGTCAGGCAATGGCTTTCCCGGGCTTTCAGATCAGCAATCAGGGCAAGGATCAGGCCTTCCGCGATTCCCTGCCGCCGGTAGTCCGGACAAACGGCCACATTCATCATGTCCGTCTCCCCCAGCACCGTCTGGGAACCCACATAACCAACCAGTTTCTCCCCATCCATGGCAACCAGCCAATAAGACAATGGGTTTTCCAGTTCCGAAGCGATGCTTCGTTCGCTCCAGGGGTCATGAAAGCAGATTTTTTCCAGCTCGGCGATCCAGGGCACATGGAAGGGCTGCATTTCTATGATTTCGATCATTTGGCATCGTACCAGCTTTTTCCAAACTTGGCCTCTGCCGTCAGAGGCACTTTCAGTTGGGCCACGTTTTCCATCTCCCGGCTGACCAGCGCCGCCACCTGGGGAGCCTGGTCCTCCGGGCATTCCACGATGAGCTCATCGTGGACCTGGAGCAGAAGCTTCGCCTCGGGGAAGCTCTCCCGCAGCGCCCTGTCCACCCGGATCATGGCGAGCTTGATGAGGTCTGCGGCGGTGCCCTGGATGGGGGTATTCAGGGCGATCCGTTCCGCGCTCTGGCGGACATTGAAATTGCTGCTCTTTAGCTCCGGGATATATCGGCGTCGGCCATAAAGAGTCTCGGTGTAGCCCCGCTCCTTGGCATCCTCCACCACTTTTTTCATATAGTCCCGAACGCCATGGTAATTGGCAAGGTAGCTGTCAATATAGTCTCTGGCCTCGTACCGGCTGACACCGATGTCCTCCGCCAGGGAGAATTCGGAAATACCGTAGACAATGCCGAAATTGACTGCCTTGGCGTGGCGGCGCTGCAGGGGCGTCACCTGGTCCGCAGGCACGCCAAAGACCTGGCTGGCCGTAGCCGTGTGAATGTCCAGGCCGTCACAGAATGCCCGCTGCATGGTTTTATCGTCTGCAATGTGGGCAAGCACACGCAGCTCGATCTGGCTGTAGTCCGCATCTACCAGCACGCAGCCCGGCTTGGGGACGAACATCTTCCGGATCTCCGCGCCCAGGTCCGTCCGGACGGGGATATTCTGCAGATTGGGGTCTGTGGAGGATAGCCGCCCGGTGGCCGTCACCAGATTCTGGAAGGTGGTGTGAATACGCCCATCGGGGCCAATAACCTTCATCAGGCCGTCGGCATAGGTGCCCTTGAGTTTGGTCAGCATCCGGTAGTCCATAATGGCCGGAATAATGGGGTGCTTGTCTTTGAGCTTTTCCAGCACATCGGCATTGGTGGAATAGCCGGTTTTAGTCTTCTTCCCGGCGGGCAGCCCCAGCTTTTCGAAGAGCAGGGTTCCCAGCTGCTTGGGAGACTGGATATTGAAGGGACCATCGGAATAGCCGTAAATCAATGCCTCGCAGTCCGCGATCCGCTCTTCCAGCATTTTGCCGAACTGGGCCAGCTGGTTCCGGTCAATGGCAATGCCCAGCCGCTCCATTCGGTAGAGCACGGCGCACAGGGGCAGCTCGATCTCATTGTAAAGCGCTGTCTCGCCCTGCTTTTCCAGCTCCTGCTTCAGCGGCTCTGCCAGAAGCCAGACGGCTTCGGCACAGGCTGCGGCATCCCCATCCTCCACGGTTTTGCCCAGGAATGTGGTTGCCAGCTTGGAAACGGGATAGTCCGACTGGGAAGGGTTCAGGTCATAGGCGGCAAGCGCCGTGTCGAAGCACACGCTGCCATAGGCAATGCCCGCCTCTTCCAGCAGGTGCATGGCGGCCCTGGCATCGTGGAGCACCAGCGCCTCCATTTGTGGCAGCGCCGCCATGTGCAGCTCCATAGGCGTCAAAGCGCACACGCCATCTTCCCAGGCAATGCCCAGGCTGCCGTCCGGCGCAAAATAGAGGGCGCACTTGGATAGCCTCTCCGGCAGGACCTCCGCCTTGGGCAGGGTCTTCACGTCTGCCTTTGCAGGGATTGCCGCTTCCGCTGCTGCGCCCCGGAGACCGTAGCGGTCGATCAGCCGGACGAATTCCAGCTTCTGGAACAGGGCATAGAGCTCCGGCTTGTTGTATTCCCTGCGGACCGCGTCCGCAGGCTCAAATTCGATGGGTGCCTCTGGAATGATGGTTGCCAGCTCATAGGAAAGGTAAGCGCTGTCCTTCCCCGCCTCCAGCTTCTCCCGAAGCTTGGGGCGGATGGAGGCATCCTCCAGATTGGCATAGACCCCGTCCAGGGTGCCGAATTTCAGCAGCAGGTCCGTGGCCGTCTTGGGACCTACCCCGGCCACACCGGGAATATTGTCGGAAGAATCCCCCATGAGGGCTTTCAAATCCACCATGCGCTTGGGTGCGAAGCCGTATTCCTCCCGGAATTTGGCTTCATCGTAGAGGGTTGCCGTGGTCTGGCCGGGCTTGGAGATGACCAGCTTGATCTTCACATGGTCGTCAATGAGCTGCAAGGAATCCCGGTCACCGGTGACGACAACGCAGTCCCAATTTTCCTGGCCGCATTTTTTGCCCACGGTGCCGATGACGTCGTCGGCCTCCCAGCCCTGGGCAGAGTAGATGGGGATGTTCATGGCGGTGAGCACCTGCTTCATAACCGGCATCTGCTGAGCCAGTTCCTCGGGCATTCCGTGGCGGTTGGCTTTATAGCCCTCGTAGCGCGCATGCCGGAAGGTGGGGCCGTGGAGATCGAAGGCCACGCAGACAGCGTCCGGGCTCTCCTCCTTCTCCATGCGCTCTAAGATATTCAGGAAGCCATAGACGGCGTGGGTATAGAGTCCGTCCCGGGTGGTCAGGGGCTTTACCCCAAAATAGGCCCGGTTAATGACGCTATTGCCGTCTAAAATCATGAGCTTCATACTTTTCTCCATTTCGCGCCCTGGGGCGTATCGATGATTTCCACACCCATGGCTTTCAGCTGATCCCGGATGCGGTCTGCCTCGGCAAAATTCTTTGCCTTCTTGGCATCGGTTCTTGCCGCCACCAGGGCGTCAATTTCCGGATCTGCATTGGCGGCCTCCTCGGCCTCCTCGGCCTCCTGCTTCTTGCGCAGGGCCTCGGCAGCGGAAATCAAATTCAGGGAGACCACCTTGTCAAAGTCCGCCAGAGCAAAGAGCTTGGTGGCATCGTTGGTCTTTTCCTTTAACACATCATAGAGGGCCGTAATGGCCAGAGAGGTATTCAGGTCCCCGTTCAGCGCACCCAGGAACTTTTCCTTCAGCTTTTCGTAAACGGCCATATCCACTTCGCCGTCCTGCTTCAGGGCCGCGATTCTGGCAATGAGCTTTTCATAGGCCCCGGCGGCATTGTCCAGGTTTTGCCAGGAGAACACCAGATTCCGGCGGTAGTGGCTCTGCAGGCAGAAATAGCGGTAGGCCATGGGGTCGTAGCCCTTGTCCTGAAGCAGGGAAACCGTCAGGAATTCCCCCTTGGACTTGCTCATCTTGCCGCTGTCCGTATTCAGGTGGTGCACATGGAACCAGTAATTGCACCAGGGATGGCCCAGGTAGCTTTCGGACTGGGCGATTTCGTTGGTATGGTGGGGGAAGGCATTGTCAATGCCGCCGCAGTGGATGTCCAGATACTCGCCCAGGTGCTTCATGGAGATGCAGGAGCATTCGATGTGCCAGCCGGGATAGCCAACGCCCCAGGGAGACTCCCACTTGAGGGCCTGATCCTCAAACTTACTCTTGGTGAACCACAGCACGAAATCGTTCTTATTGCGCTTGTTGGTATCCTCTTCCACACCCTCCCGGACGCCTACAGCCAGGTCTTCCTCGTCGTGGTCGTTGAAGACATAGTATTTTTCCAGCTTGGAGGTATCGAAGTACACGTTGCCTCCGGCAAGATAGGCATAGCCCTTGTCAAGCAGGGTCTGCACCATGTGGATATACTCTGCAATGCAGTTGGTGGCAGGCTCTACCACATCCGGGCGCTTGATGTTCAGCTTGTCGCAGTCGGCAAAGAAGGCATCCGTATAGAATTTTGCCACTTCCATAACGGTTTTATGCTCCCGGGCGGCGCCCTTGAGCATCTTGTCCTCGCCGGTATCGGCATCGGAAGACAGGTGGCCTACGTCTGTGATATTCATGACCCGCTTCACACCGTAGCCCATATAGCGCAGGCTCTTCTCCAGCACGTCCTCCATAATATAGGTGCGCAGATTGCCGATATGGGCATAGTGATAGACCGTGGGGCCACAGGTATACATTTTGACATGCTCAGGGTCTCTGGGGGTAAAAAGCTCCTTCTTATGGGAAAGAGAATTGTAAAGGTACATGGTTTCTTCCTCCTTATTCCGGACAAATAAAAAACGCCTCTCATACTTTTCCAGTACAAGAGGCGGCATTGCCGCGGTTCCACTCTCATTTATCGCTTTTATGAACTTAACGCTCCCGGACGCACCTTCGCCCGCGCCCAATATCCCGGCTTGCAGCCAATGGCCGGGGCTCTCTGAAAGGGGCTGCGGGGTACTCTTCCCGTTCTCAGCGTCTTGGTTATTTTACCATTTTAAGGGTTACTCTGTCAAGGGTTTCCGCCGAAAAAGCAGGGGGAAATCTTTGTCGATTCCTTCAGCTTCTGATCTTCCTCTTGCAATTTCTCTGGATAGTTTGCCCAAAAATGGGCGAGATTGTATTATTAAATAAATCTTATCCTATTGACAATGGGCACCAAAGCAAGGTATAATACACTTGAGAAAAACAAGAAAGGGAGGTAACACAATGATTTACCCCTTCAGTCAGACCAATTCTCGGAAAGTCATGCGCTTTGTCAGTGCTACGGCCGCCGCTTTCCTGTGCGCGACCATGTTCACCGGCTGCTTTAAGAAGGATGCCGGTCCTTCTACAGATCCCTCTTCCGGTCCCAATCTGGTAGACCCCGCAACCACCGAGGCCACCTCCGCCCCTACGGAGCCGACCACCGTGGCTACTACGGAAGCTCCCAAGGAGAATGTGGCCGTCGTCAAGGAGAAGGTCAATACCTATGCTTCTCCCAGCCTGGAATCCAATATCGTCCATACGCTGGATGCCGGCGATGAGGTAACCGTCAACCGCGTGGAAACCATGCCTGTAACGGGACTCACCTGGGCCTATATTCCCCTGCAGGGCTGGGTGCAGACGGATTATCTGGATATGACCAATGTCACTCTGACCGGCTCCACCACCACTCCCGCAGGCAGCAACACCACCGGTGCAACCACCGCGACCACCGCAACCACTGCGCCTGCCGGCAGCGGCACAACCACCACAACTACCTCCGGCCAGACAGGTACTGTTACGGCCAGCGAGCTGCGTATCCGCCAGAGCGCCGCTTCCACCGCCGCCGTGGTTGGCAGCTATAAGAAGGGCGACAAGGTTACGGTTCTGGAAACCAGCAACGGCTGGGGCCGCACCGATAAGGGCTGGATCAGTCTGAACTACGTAAGCTTCGGCACAACCACCGGCACCACCAATACCGGCACTACCGGAACCACAACCGGCACCACGACCACCACCGGCGGCACCAAGGGCGTCGTCACCGCAACGCAGCTGAACATCCGCGAGAGCGCTGCAACCACCGCCGCCCAGAGGGGCTCCTACAGCTATGGCGACCGGATCACCATCCTGGAAACCAGCAACGGCTGGGGCCGCACCGATAAGGGCTGGGTCAGCCTGAACTACGTCTACCAGGACGGCACCACCGGCACCAAGACCGCCAAGGGCCTGGTCACCGGCACCACCCTGAACGTCCGCAGCGGCCCGGGCACCAAATACGACTCCGTGAAGAGCTATGGCAACCTGACCCGCGTCAACATTCTGGAGCAGATCAAGATTGGCAACACCACCTGGGGCTGCACCAAGGACGGCTGGATCAGCCTGGACTATGTCTACATCGACGGCACCACCGGTGACGGCGCAGGCACCGGCACCGTATCCGGCAGCAACGTGAACATCCGCAGCGGCCCGGGCACCAACTACGATATTGTCGGCTCCTATAGCCAGGGCGACAGCGTAGAGATCTACGCCCAGTTCACCATCAACAATACCGTGTGGGGCTGCACCAATAAGGGCTGGGTCTCCATGGACTATGTGGAAGTCGGCTAAGGCCATCTGATCACAACACATTTTGGCAGCCCCGGAAGAAACCTCCGGGGCTGCCATTGTTTATAGTGAGGTGTATTTATGAAACGTTTTCTTTGCTTTCTTCTCCTCCCTGCCCTGCTTTTAGGGCTTATGGGCTGCAAAAGTCAGGTCACCATCGACTATGGAACATCCACGCTCTATACAAAAGCGGATATGGATGAGGCAATGCAGCTGATTCGTCAGGAGTTTGATACCTGGAAAGGCTGCGAACTGCACAGCATCCGCTATCTTTCAGACGACAGCTGCAATGACAAGAATCTTTCATGGATGAATGAACTGGCCGCGGCCAGAGGTCAGGACGCAACCTTTACCCAATGTATCTTTTTTGAAAGCAGCTTTCATTCCCCTAAAAAAGGTGAAGATGCCGGGGCCTGGAATCCCGATGAGGAATACACCGGCTGGCAATGGTGTCTGGCCAGGACGGAAGGCGGCCCCTGGAAACTGATGACCTGGGGCTATGCCTGATTGTTTATGCCTATAAAAGCGCATCCGTTCCCGTCCATTGTGTTTGGACAGGAACGGTTTTTGTTTTGTGTGTTGCTCTAGTAGAAGCACAGTGCGGTAAAGCTTCCGGCTGCGAAGGAAAGCCAAAGACGGAAGCTCTTCTTCCCGGTCATCAGGCTGCGCAGCATCAGAATACACCCAGCAGTCAGGACGATGACAGCCCAGGCGGACAGCAGCCGCAGAGGCGTAAAGCCGAAACGGGAAATATAGAGCCACAGCTTCGCCCCGGCGGTCACCGCCAGAAAGGCACTCTGGACCATCAGCAATCCCTGGAGCCACTTCCCTGCCCGGTTTTGCTTTGCCAAAATGGACAGAAGCCAGATGAGGAAGAAGTTGATCGCCATCACGGCGCAGAGCTGGAAGAAGCCGGACCTTGCGTAGCCTGCCGCCGTCAGCGTCCCCGGAACGTGGCCGGAGAAAACCGCAAAGAGATTTCCCGCCTGAACGCCGAAGAAGAGAAAATACACTGCCGCAAACAGCCCCAGCACCAGATTGGCGCCGGACGCAGGCACAACCCGGATTTTTTCCAGGCGCTCTTGGGAAACGCGGCGGGTCTCCTGCCGCCGGGCAGCGCCCCGGAGAAGTCCATAGAGGTAAGCCCCCACCGGCAGGCCCAAAAGGAACCAGAAGCATTCATTCAGGAAATTCTCCGATAGGCGTAAATTCAGTTGGAACCCCCGAATCAGTTTTTCAAAGCCTGCATCCGCCTCGCACAAAAGGTTCATAACCAGCACCAGCAGCGGAAGGGCCAGCACCAGGCACAGCGCTGCCAACCAAAAATCCCGCCGTCTTTTCTTGCCCGTTTCTCCATCCTGGGGTTTCAGGAGCCCTGCGAATCCGGAAACGGTATCCGTTATCCGGCCAAAGAAATTGCCGAAGGGCAGCAGAAGGAAGGCATCTGCGCAGTCCCAGGCAAAACCGAATGCGTCCTCCCCGTCCCGGTCAGCCCCCAGATAGCTGAGCGCCCAGAGACCGGCAGAGACATGGAGGGCCAGTGTGCTCCAATCCGCCGTGGCGCGGCAGCGATTCATGGTGATGGCCAGGCCGATCAACGCCGTGACCCCGGCCCAAAGATAGTGCATAGGGCCTCGATTCCGCTTCTCCCGGCCAATGGCCATGCCCCAGGCAAAAAACGCGGCAACGAAGATCAGCACAGGCCAGGGGCCCAACACGGTCTTCCAATAGAACCAGCCGATAAAATAGGCGATGAGCGGCAGATAGAAACGTCTTTTCACGGTTCGTCCTCCTGATATTCCAGAATATCCCCCGGCTGGCAGTCCAGCACCCGGCAGATCTCATTCAGCGTAGAAAAACGGATGGCCTTGGCCTTCTGGTTTTTGAGAATGGATAGATTCGCCGGGGTAATGCCGATGCGCTCTGCCAAATCTCCCGCGGCCATTTTTCGCTTTGCCAGCATAACATCCAGATTCACAACAATTGCCATAGCCGCCTCCTCAGACCGTCAGGTCCAGCTCATCCCGCATGGGGATGGCCTTGGCGAAAACGTTTTTCACAATCCGGACGATCAGCCCCATAAATCCGGCGGCCAGGGCCACAAAGCCCAGGGAATAGATCCGCGGACAGGCCGCCAGGCAGACAACGCAGGCGATAAAGCAGCAAACACTGATGACTTTCAGAAGCCGAACATTTTTGCTTTCAAACACCTGCCCCCTGTGCAGATTCCGCAGGAGCACATCCATGCAGTACAGCAGGATAAACCCTGGCACATTGCACACATACAGGCACACCTTCAAAAGCACCGCGTCTCCGCCGTCGAACACCGGCAGCACGCGCATGAGCACCTGGGAAAGGGGCCACACTGCCCAGTCCAGCACAAGGATCAGTGCACCGAATACCCATACCAAAATCCGGCTGAGCAAAATGCTCCCGGCATCTTTTCTTTGTTCCATAAAAAGCCTCCTGTGTCTTGATGGCATCAAGATAGCACAGAAAGCTCCGTTTGTCAATAACTATTTATCGTTTTTCAATAAATTTTATTCGTTTTGCAAAAGATGAGCCGACGGACATTCCGTCGGCTCATCTCTTATTCCGCTTTTTCGATTGCTTCGATGACGGGATTGACAGGTTCTGTATCGATGGTCTCCATCAGACCATTGTCATAGGCCTCGGCAACCTTGGGGTCAATGGGCAGTCGTGCCAGCACAGGCAGGCCCAGGTTCTGGGCGACCTCGTCCAGGTGGCCTTCTCCAAAGACCTTGATGCGTTTGCCGCAATCCGGGCACTCCAGGTAGGAATAGTTCTCCACGAAGCCCAGCACAGGGATATGCATCATCTCGGCCATGCGGACCGCCTTGGTAACGATCATGGAAACCAGGTCCTGGGGGCTGGTGACGATGACAACGCCGTCCACTGGCAGGCTCTGGAAGACGGTAAGAGGCACGTCACCGGTTCCGGGAGGCATATCCACAAACAGATAGTCCACGTCTTCCCAGATAACATCCGTCCAGAACTGCTTGACAGCGCCGGCAATGACCGGGCCTCTCCAGACCACGGGGTCGCCGGGGTTATCCAGCAGCAGATTGATGGACATGACCTGGATACCGCCCCGGGTCAAGGCAGGGTACAGGCCGTCATCGTTGGCCCCCTGGCACTCGCTGACGCCAAAGGCCGTCGGCGCAGAGGGGCCGGTGATATCCGCATCCAGCACGCCCACGCGCTTGCCCTTCCGGGCCATGGCAACCGCCAGCATAGAGGTGACGGTGGACTTGCCCACGCCGCCCTTGCCGGACACCACGGCGATGACCTTTTTCACCGTGGACTTGGGGTTCAACTGCGCCAGCAGGCTTTCTTGCTTGCGGTCTTCGCAATCAGAGCTGCAGCTGGAACAATTTCCGTTACAGGAACTCATTTTTCAATTCTCCTTGTTATGCTTGTTATTTGCCTTTTCAGCATGATTCACAATGATTATTATATGCCGGGACGCACATTCTGTCAATGGCGGGTTTCCGGCCCATGCGTTCGGTTATTCCTGAGCAGCTTCCCACTGCTCCATCAGCTCCATGAGGCTCTCTTCCGCCGCTTCCTTCTCCCCCATCAGGCGGTTCAGTTCCTGATAATCCGAAGCGGCAGCCTGAATCTTTTCCTCCAGATCGGCCACAACCTTTTCCTGCTTCTCGATCTCCCGCTCCAGCTTCTTCACCAGCTTGTCGGAATCCTTGGGGCCGGACCTGGGCTTTTCCTTCCTCTGCTTCGGGGCCGCAGGCGCAGCAGGCAGCTGCCTGGCCTGGGCCTCGTGCTCCAGAATGGCGCGGTATTTTTTATAGCCGCAGCGGAAATCCCGGATGGCGCCGTCCTCCAAAAGCCAAATGCGCTCCGCGAATTTTTCGATGAAATACCGGTCGTGGGAGACAAAGAGCAGCACGCCCTCAAACTCCTCAATGGCGGCCTCCACCCATTCCCGGGAGGCAATGTCCAAGTGGTTTGTGGGCTCATCCAGAATCAGCAGATTGATTTTTTCGTCCATGAGCATACACAGCCTGAGCCGGGACTGTTCGCCGCCGGACAGGGTGCCCACGGTCTTGAACACATCCTCGCCCTGGAACAGGAATGCACCTAAGCGGTCTCTGGCCATCTGGGGCGTCAGGTCTTTCTCATAGAGCATGGTGTCGTACAGGCTGCGCTCCGGGTGGTCAAAGTGGATGATCTGGGGCAGATATCCCCACTTTACCGTGGGACCGAACTGGATCTTGCCCTGGCAGTCCTCCTCGCCCAGCAGGCACTTGATAAAGGTGGATTTGCCGGTACCGTTGTCTCCCAGCAGGGCAATGCGTTCGCCGCCCTCCACGTTCAGATTCACATCCGAAAACAGCACCCGGTCTCCAAAGGACTTGGAGACGTTCTTCATTTTGAACACCACATCGCCGGAGAAATCCTTCTCTCCAAAGGAGGCCTTCATGGTCCGCTCGGCCTTTGGCCGCTCGGTCTTCTGAATGCGCTCCATGCGGTGCTGGATGGACATGGCCCGGCGGTACAGCGTCCGATTGTTGATGCCCCAGCCCTTCATGCGCTCCACGGTATAGCCCAGCTGCTTGAGCTTGGCCTGCTCCTGCTCATACTGCTTCATTTGCAGGTCAAACCGGGCCTGCTTCTCCTCCATATAGAAGGAATAGTTGCCGGAATAGAACTCCCCGTGGCCGTCCACGATCTCGATCACCCGGTCTGCCACCTGGTCAATGAAATAACGGTCATGGGAAATGGTCAGCACCGTGCCCTTAAAAGCCTTGATATAGGCTTCCAGCCACTCCACGCTGTTCAGGTCCAGGTGGTTGGTGGGCTCATCCAGCAGCAGGATGTCTGTTTTTTCCAGCAGCAGTCTTGCCAGATTGATGCGGGTCTTTTCCCCGCCGGACAGGCTGTCGAAGAGCTGTGGCCGCTGCTCAGCAGTAATACCCAGGCCGTTGCAGATCTTGTCCACGTCCACATCCATGTCATAGCCGCCGCCGGACTGGAAGCGATTCACCAGGGTGTCGTATTCCCGCAGCTGCTCCTGGGTGGCTCCCTGGGCCATAGCGGCTTCCAGGGCCTCCATCTTCTTCTTTGTGGCCGTCAGAACGGAAAAGGCCGTGCGCAGCACATCCTCTACGGTGTAGCCGGAGGGAAACTTGGGGATCTGGGAAATGAGGCCCAGCTTTTTATTGGGATTGACATAGACCTCTCCCCCATCATAGTCCATCTCCCCGGTGAGGATCTTGAAAAGGGTGGTCTTTCCACAGCCGTTCCGGCCCAGGATGGCCACACACTCTCCCTCCTGAATTTCAAAGGAAAGGCCCTGCAATAGGTTTTCTCCGATGACGAAGAATTTATTCAAATCTTTGACTGATATATCTACCATGGTTTTACTCCATTATGGGATTATGGTTTTCGCAAGCGCTTCAAATTCTTCCGGGCTGTATAACAGATTCACCGCTTGCAGCATGGCATTGCTGCTTATATGCTCAGGAAGCTCCAGCTTTTTCAGAAGCGCCTTTCTTCTTTCGCTGCTCCCAGGCCCGCCGGAGAGCCCCAGCTCCATGAAATTCTGCTTGGTAATGGCTTTGCGTTGTTCCTGCGCAGTACCGTCCATTGTCGCGCCGCAATCCCTTAGGGCTTTCAGGATGATCTCTGGGGTCATGCCCTCTACGCCCAGCTTTCCTTCTTTTCCAGGGGCCGCCTTCCGGCGCTCCTTGCCGGGAATATCCGGAATATAAGCATGGAGCAGGTATTTCCCGGGAATGGCGCTTTTGATGTGATTCCGGATGACGAAGCCTGCGCCATCAGAATCCGTAAAGACGATCAATCCCTGCCGTTCCGCCACCCGGCGCAGAAGGGCCATCTGCTCTTTATTCTTGAAAATGCCGAAGCCAGAGGTCTCAAAAATGGGGGCGTCCACGATCTGGCTCAGTGTATTTTTGTCGTATCGGCCCTCCACCAGGATGGCCTGCTGCACTTTAACCATTCTGCGCCTCCCGGGCCAGGCTCAGAAGCAGGAGCTCCAAAAGGCGCTGAGGGTCGTCATAGGAGGTTTTGATTTTATAATCCGTCTCCAGCACCAGCGTATTCGCTTTTTGGCAGAACGCCGCCGAAACACGGCGGGCAGCCTCCATGGTCTTTCGGGCGGGATAATCCGGCAGACCGCAGAGCTTTTGCAGGTCTGCGGAGGTCTTCCGATTGTCCAACAGCGTCCGCGCCGTGCCCAGGCGGCGGAAATGGCTGCCCACCGCGCCCAGGATTGCCAGAGGCTCCTGCTGCATTTTCAGCAGCTGCTGCAATTTCAGCAGCGCCTCGTCATAGCGTCCGGCGCTGAGCAGGTCCGTCATCTGGAATACAACAGCATCCAGCACAGGCTCCGTCACTGCGTCAATATCCGCCTTGCAAATGGTATCCGCTGCCGAATAGGCGCAGATTTTTTCAATTTCTCCCAAAAGGGAGGTCATGGTCCCGTCCGTAATGTCGATGAGATAGGCGCAGAGCTCCGTGGAGATGCGCTTCTGGTGGGCGGAAAAGTGCCGGGTCAGCCAGGCGATCAGATCCCGCTGGTCCTGCTTGGCAAATTCCACCACAAGGCCGTTTTTGTCAATGCTCTCCCAGAGCTTTTTCATCCGCTTATCCGGCTTCCAGGGGCAGGCCGTATAGACAAACACCACCACGCAATACTCCGGAATGTCCGACAGCACCGCAGCGATCCGGTCCCGGTCTGTCTCGTTCATCTTGAACAGGTCGATGTCCTCCACCTGCACAAGAGTTCGCTCCGCCATCATGGGCAGGTTCTCCACCGCCTCGGAAAAGGCCGTCAGGTCGAAGGTCTCCGTATTGAAGCGATGGTAATTGAAGGATTCCGTCAGCGCATCCAGCACCAGCTTTTTTAGGTTCCCTAAGTAGTGCTCCAGCAGGAAGGTCTCCTCGCCGAAGAAAATATAAAGTCTTTCCGGGTTTTTCTCCCGGATATGGGTTTTCAGCAGCTGCAATTCACTGCCGGACGCCTGTTTTTTGACCACGGCGTTACCTCCTGATGATAATGGTGCCCTCCTGATCTGTGCGGCGGACGGTGCACCCGGCCTCCTCCAGCCGGTCCAGGACCTCCTGGGTGGGATGGCCATAGTTGTTTTCGCCAACGCTGATAACAGCCAGCTCCGGCTGCACCGCGTCCAGCAATTCCGGGCAGGTGGCATATTTTGACCCGTGGTGGCCCACCACCAAAATATCCGCTCCAAGCGCATGGTTTTTCACTAGGCGGCGCTCCCCTGCCACATCCAGGTCACCGGTAATCAGTATACCACAGTCTTCCGTTTCAAACAAGATGGCCATACTGTTTTCCTGCTCCTTGTTGCCGCCGCTGTAGGGATAGATGTGCAGAATGCCCTTTCCGAAAGGAACCGCACAGTCCTCTGTGACCACCTGCCCCAAGGGCAGCAGCTCAGAGATTCCCGGCAGGATCACGCGCTCCGCCGGAATCTGGGTCAGGAAATTCTCCGTGCCGCCGAAATGATCCCGGTCGAAGTGGGTAAAGAGCAGAAGATCCAAATCATAAAGGTTCTGGCTGCGGAGCATCTGCCACGCTCTGTCGGCGCAGACCGCATCAGAGTAGCCGCCGCAGTCGATCAGCGCGCTCTGCCCGCCGCTTTGCAGGAGCAGTGTCTGCCCCTCGCCCACATCCAGCACCGTCAGGCGGCAGTCGTCCGCCCTTGGACCATAGCTCCAAAGAGCCGTAATGAGCGCAAGCGAAGCAGCTCCTACGGAAACGAAAACCCAGCCTCTTTTTCTGCCCAAAAGAAACCAAGCCAAAATCAAAGCATAGACCCCCATCAGCCAGTAGACCACATAGGGATTGCAGGTATACACCGCTGCCATGGGAAGCCTTGAAAGCGTCCCGGCAATCCGGAGCACCAGCCGGATCGGCCAGGCCGTCAGCCAGCCCAGTGCGGTTCCCAGCGCCGGAAAAACAGGCCCCAGAATGGACACCGCTAGAATTCCGCCGAAAACAAAGGGCAGCAGCCACAGAATGCAGAAATTGGCTACGGGACCGATCAGGCTGGCGGTGCCGAAATAGTATACGGATACAGGCAGAGACAGCACCGTAGCACTGAGGCTCACCGCCAGGGAATCGGAAAGCACCTTTCCGCCGGGCAGTTTTTCGAACAGCCGGGAAAGGCCTTCCGCAATTGGCCGCTGGAACAATAGAATGCCCAGCACGCAGAGCACCGACAGCTGAAAGCCTGCCGCCGCAACCACCAGCGGATTGCCCAGCAGCAGCCACAGCACCGCAAAGGCCCAGGCCGTCAGGGAATCGTAGCTCCGGCGGGTAAGCCGCGCAAGAATCAGCAGCGCAGCCATCAGGCAGGCCCGAACCACGGAAGGCGTATTGCCCACCATAGCCCCAAAGAGCACCAGCAGCGGCACACCCAGCAGGAAAGCCGGCCACGGCCGCCTGGCGCAAAGCACCCATAGAAATCCGAAGAGAATTGCCACATGCAGCCCGGAAACCGCCACAATGTGTCGGATTCCGCTGATGCGCAGCGCCGTCTCCTCTGCATAGGAGAGGTCCGACGTGTCGCCCAGCAGCAGGGATTTTGCAAAGGCTGCCGTATCCTCCGGGAAGCAGGCTTCCACGGCTTCTTTGGCCCGGGCGCCCAAACGCTGGGGAAGGTAACGCAGACGGTTCTCCTGCCCCGCCTCTATGGCGATAGCTCCTTTTGTGCTGAGCTGGGCGAAGATGCCCCGGCCAAAAGAAACGGCGTTCTGCTTAGAGCCGCCGGGCAGAGTCACCCGAATGCGGAAGTCTCCGCGGAGTATGTTGCCGGCCTGGGCCGTCTGTCCGTCTCCCAGATAGGCCTGCACACAGTAGCGTTTGCCGCCGATCTTCATTTCTGCCCGGACGCTCTGGCTATACAGCCCCGGCACGCTGTCGGCCTGGGCCGTCAATACGATTGGCAGGGTCTGTTCATCCAGGGCAAGCAATGGCTCATAATAGGTCCTTTGTAAGGTAAGCAGCAGGCAGCTGCCCAGCAAAAGCCCCAGCGCCGCAGCCGCTGCCCGGCGCAGCCAGCGGAATCGCCGGGAAAGGACGGCAAGGCTCACAGCCAACAGAAGCGCTCCCGCCAGAAGCAGCGGCACAGCGTCCCACAGCAGCCAGAGCCCAACGCAGCAGCTCAAGGCAGCGCCTATGGAGAACCAGAACAGAGCGCGCATTTCGCCATCTCTCTTTCGCAAAAGGCGCAGCCGGTTGGGGCTGCGCCTAAAAATCCATGATTACACTTTCTGAGAAACGAAGTCGTCGACCAGAGCCAGGGCGTTGTCCACCTTGATGGGGTCTTTGCCGCCGCCCATGGCGCTGTCGGGCTTGCCGCCGCCACAGCCGCCGCACTCGGTGCAGACCAGCTTCACCAGCTCACCGGCCTTAATGCCCCGCTTCACAGCTTCCTTGCCGCAGACTGCCAGGAAGGTGGGCTTCTCGTCCTTGACAGAGGCCAGGACAGCTACAACACCGGGCTCACGGTCCCGCAGCATATCGCCCATCTGGCGCAGCTTTGCAGCATCCGCCTTGGGCAGGACAACGGTCATGACCTTCAGGCCGCCAATCTCATGGGCACCGAACAGGAACCGCTCGGCATCGCCTGCGGCCTCCTTGGCCTTGTACTGCTCAATAACCTTCCGCAGTTCTTTGATCTCGTCCAGATGTCCCTGAAGCTTTCCGGCCAGCTCCATAGGCTTGACCTTCAGCCGTCCGGCAGCCTCGGTCAGCAGGTTCCGGTTGGTTTCCAGCTTTTTCAGGCACAGCTTACCGGTATAGGCCTCGATCCGGCGAACACCGGAGGCAACGCTGCCCTCGGACTCGATTTCAAAGGGGCCCACCTTGGCGGTATTGTCCAGATGGGTACCGCCGCAGAACTCCACGGAGTAGCCGCTCATGTTGACCACCCGTACCACATCGCCGTACTTTTCGCTGAACAGGGCGGTGGCTCCCAGTTTCTTGGCTTCCTCAATGGGCATCTCCCGGGTCACAATGGGGTAGCCCTCCAAAATGGCGTTCTGAACAATGGAATTGACCTTGTTCAGTTCCTCCCGGGTCATGGGTGCGTAGTGGGTAAAGTCAAAGCGCAGGTAATCCGGCTCCACCAGAGAACCGGCCTGGTGGACGTGGTCGCCCAGAACGCTGCTCAGTGCCTTTTGCAGCAGATGGGTGGCGGAGTGGGCACGCATAATGGCCTTCCGGCGGTCCACATCGATGGAGGCGCAGACAATGTCCTCCACATGGATGGTACCGCGGTTCAGCTTGCCATAGTGCAGGTACTTGCCGCCCTTGTCCTTCTGAACATTGGTCACCTCAAAGCGGCTCTCGCCCAGCATGATCACGCCGGTATCCGCCACCTGGCCGCCCATCTCGGCATAGAAGGGGGTCTTGTCCAGCACCAGAATGCCGCTCTCGCCGCCGGAAATGGCGCCGGAGACCTCATCGCCCACGCAGATGGCCAGGACCTTGCTCTCGCAGTTGAACACATCGTAGCCCACGAACTTGGTGGGGGTGTTGTCCAGGCCCAGATCAATGCCGGCCCAGGCCAGATCACCCAGCGCCTTCCGGGCCTCCCGGGCGCGGACCTTCTGCTCCTGCATGAGCTTTTCGAACCCCGCCTGGTCCAGGGTCATGTCCTCGTCGGCCACCATCTCCAGGGTCAGGTCAATGGGGAAGCCATAGGTATCGTACAGCTTGAAGGCATCGGCACCGGAGAACTCGGTCTCGCCCTTGGCCTTGTGCTCGGCAAGCATATCGGCAAAAATCTTCATGCCGCCGTCGATGGTCCGGGCAAAGTTCTCTTCCTCCACCTTGACCACCTTGGTGATATAAGCAGCCCGCTCCCGCAGATAGGTATAGTGGCTCTCGTTCTCGTGGATAACGGTCTCCACCACCTCATGCAGGAAGGGGTGGTTCACACCCAGCAGCTTGCCGTGACGGGCAGCCCGCCGCAGCAGACGGCGCAGCACATAGCCCCGGCCCTCGTTGCTGGGCAGAACGCCATCGGCGATCATAAAGGTAGATGCCCGGATATGGTCCGTGATGACCCGGAGAGAAACGTCCATCTTGACGCTCTGGCCGTAGGAAGCGCCGGTGATCTCCGTGACCTTATTGGTGATGTTCATGACGGTATCCACATCGAAGAGGCTGTCTACATCCTGGCACACAACGGCCAGACGCTCCAGGCCCATGCCGGTGTCGATGTTCTTATGGGCCAGCTCGGTGTAATTGCCCTGGCCGTCGTTATTGAACTGGGAGAATACGTTGTTCCAGACTTCCATATACCGGTCGCAGTCGCAGCCCACGGTGCAGCCGGGCTTGCCGCAGCCATACTTCTCGCCACGGTCATAGTAGATTTCGCTGCAGGGGCCGCAGGGACCGGAGCCGTGCTCCCAGAAATTGTCCTCCTTGCCGAAGCGGAAGATGCGATCGGCAGGCACGCCCACTTCCTTGTTCCAGATGTCGAAGGCCTCGTCATCGTCCACATAGATGGAGGGGTACAGCCGGTCCTTGTCCAGGCCCACGACCTCGGTCAGGAACTCCCAGCTCCAGTGGATGGCTTCCCGCTTGAAGTAGTCGCCAAAGGAGAAGTTGCCCAGCATCTCAAAGTAAGTGCCGTGGCGGGCGGTCTTGCCGATGTTCTCGATATCGCCGGTACGGATGCACTTCTGGCAGGTGCAGACTCTGTGACGGGGGGGCTCCACCTCACCGGTGAAGTAGGGCTTCATAGGCGCCATGCCGGAGTTGATCAGCAGCAGAGATGCGTCATTCTGAGGGATCAGGGAAAAGCTGGGCAGACGCAGATGGCCCTTGCTCTCGAAGAAGGAGAGGAACATTTCCCGAAGTTCGTTTACGCCGTAAGGCTTTGTACTCATGGTTTTCTAACCTCCATTTTTTCTGCAAAACAAAAACCCCGCCCCCAAAATTTAGGGGCGAGGTAGAATTTACCCGCGGTACCACCCTAATTTACCCAAAAATGGGCATCTTAGACGCTCTATAACGGGAGCTCCCGCCCCGGTCCTCCCGGGTGACGCAGGAAGTGGCGTGCAGCCGAACACCGAAGGGCTTTCACCGTCCCCTTCTCTCTAAAGGTGCCAAACGCTGCTTGGTTTCCGCATTGTCTTTGCATATCGTGGTTATTCTAACCACATTCCGATCATTTGTCAATAGGAAAAGCAAAAAATCAGGCGTTTTGCGCAGATCCGGCTCAGGCTTTCTTTTCATCCGAAACTACCTCTGGAAAAACATGCAGCCATATGCTATATTGGGCGCAAAGGAGGAATGCACAGATGCTTGCCTATATGTCGCTTATGGATTCAGCGGATGACAAGTCGAAATTTGAGCGGGTCTATCAGAGCTACAAGGGTCTCATGTTCTACACCGCCAACAGGATTCTGAACAACCCCCAGGATGCTGAGGATGCCGTACATACTGCCTTTGTTAAGATCGCGGAAAATATTTCAAAAATTCAGGAAGCAGTGTGTCCAAAAACGAAGGTCTTCGTCGTTACTATTGTTGAGAATACCGCAATCGATCTCTATCGGAAGAAAAAACGGCTGAACATCATTGATTTTCCGGAAGGGCTGCCCGAAGCCCCTGTTGATCTTGATGGCGGGACAATGCTGGCTGCCTGCATGGCGCGGCTGCCTGTCCGGTACCGACAGGTGCTTTTGCTGAAATACAGCTATGGATTCTCCAATAAGGAGCTGGCAAAGCTCCTGGGCGTCACGGAAGCAAACGCCATCAAGCTGGGTCAGCGCGCAAAGGAAAAATTTCAGGAAATTTGTGAAGAAGAGGGGGTGCTGCCATAATGGACGATTTTTTCAAACAGGCTGCAGAGGAATATCTGAACGCCCTCAGCAACAGTCTCCCTCAGCCGGAGGACTGCAAGCACAGCTTTGGCAAGCGCTTTGAAAAGCGGATGCGACTCCTGATTGCAAAGACTCTGCACCCTGTGCGGACCGCCATGCTCCGGGCCGCTGCCAGCTTCGCTGCCGTCCTGCTGCTGTTCGGTTCCGTTCTGGCTATAGACGTGGACGCACGGGAAGCGTTCTTTGGATGGTTAATGGAGCAGAACACGTCGTTTTCACATTTTGTTTTCACGAGAGACTCCGCAGAACCAGATCTTGCACAGTTCTACCCTGGATGGATTCCTGATGGCTATTCTCTCTATGACAACTATTCGATTCAAAACGGTCAGGTATTTCTGTATTCCAACGATCTCGGAGATATTTTGTCTTTTATTTACACTTCGTCTCCAGAGAATCTGGAAGTATACGTCTATACCGAAGCGTGCAGTCAAGAAACCTTGTCTGTTCATGGAGATGATGCGCAACTGTACATTCCGGAGGATACAACAGAAGCATCGGAACTCATCTGGCAGGATTCTCATGGAACACTCTTCCTGGTTTCCGGTAAATGTGGTAAAACAGTATTAGTCCAATTTGCTGAAAAAATTTTTAAAAAATAGTTTTGCCAAGTGTCCAAAAACGCCCTCGAAATTCGTTACGTTGTGTAGAACAGAAGGAAGGAGGTGAACCAATGAAAAAGCGTATTTGTTCTATTATGCTCCTGATTGCACTTTTAATTCCGCTTTCCGCGCAGGCCGTAACACCTCGTAAGCCAAAAGTTATTCCGTACATAAACTTTAGTGGAACAACCGCAACTTGTTCTGTTTCTGTAATTTGTGATAGCACAAAGGACGCTATCTCTCTAACTGCAAAGTTGTACAACGGGAGCACCTGTATTGCTACATGGACGGAATCCGGAACCGGCAGTTTGAATTTCAGCAGAACAAAAACCGTTCAGCGCGGCAATACCTACAAGCTGACAGCAGACGTTACAATCAATGGCACAGCACTGGCTACGGCATCCACAACCGGAACTTGTCCATAAACGCTCACTTCTCATTGCAAGATAAATACATAGGTGGTGTTTCCGATGCAGCTATAATAATCAGTAAGCTTAGAAGACTATCTACAAATTGCTTCGGAGGTACATTATGAAAATGATTAGAAAAATGGCTGCTCTTCTTATCGTTCTTTCCATGTGCATCGTTTTCCCCTGCGCCGCATTCGCAGCACCTGCCTATTGTGATTCCACAGACAGCACCACACTAGTCGCGGAACCTGTATCTTTGCCCTCTCCAAATTTCAGTCAATCACCGTCCCAAGTCGCACCAATGGCTACGTCCAAAAACTTCTCTTGTGAATCGGGGCACTTTGCCGAACCCTTGCAGTCCGACTACTATGTGATACAGGGCTCAACAAAGCTTAAAATCACCAGTATGACATGGAATCCTGCCGTATGCGACATCACCGTAGGTTTCTTTCCGAGTGGAACAACCGGTACAGAACCATATGGAGTCAGACTTTCCGGTGGTTCAGCCTACAATCTGACTATAACTACAGAAAATGTCCCCACTGGAATGTATTGGATCTACGTCTACAACAACGGTGACTATTCAGCCAATGGAGTGATTCAATACTCTGTCTCAGAGTAACAAAAGGTTGCCTCCTTACTGGGACTTAAAATCTTGCAATTCTGGCAGGCGGAAAATGCTATCTGCCAGAATTGCTTACGGAGAGGTAAAGCTTATGAAAAAAGGTACTCCTCACATCGATTATCTGCCTTTGATTGGCTGCCTGATCCTGGTCATCGATCCATTGTTGGTCTTTTTCCCCAGCGTCAGCGGCCTTCACGTCATCCGAACTATGGCATTCCCGATTTTTGCCTACCTCCTGGTTGAAGCATATGGGGACGGTGCGCATTTTTCACGGCTTGTGCAAAAATTACTGATCCTTGCCATAGCCTTTGAAATTCCATTTGATTTGAATCAAACATGGAAGCCCTTTAACTTTCAGATGAACAATCTGTTCTTTACGCTGTTTTGCGGACTTCTGATGTTGGGTGTTCTAAGTCAAAAGTGGAATGCTGCGCTGAAAATTGGAGCCGTCGCTGCAATTGCCGCCCTCAGCTGTCTGCTGCATTTTGAATACGGACCGTGTGGAATTCTGACAGTCCTGTTATTTTACACAACACGATCTGCAAAATGGAAATATGTTCTGCAAATCTGTGGACTTCTGATTCTTTCATGTCTTTACGCACAGGTGGCCGTGAGAAGCGAAGTGATATGGATGACAGCTCCCGGCGTTATCTCGCTCCCATCCGGCTCGCACATAGACGCACAATTTTTTTCCGCACTGTCTCTTATCCCGATTTTCCTCTGCACTAGGAATGGAAACGTTTCCAGCAAAAATTACACAGTATATTGTTGTCTCCCATTGGCATATCTTGGAATCTATCTGTGCCGCAGAGTGATTATGGGGTTCTGATGTGAACCGAAACAGCTTAATAAACCATTTTCTTTCAAGAAAGCACCGTCCTAACATAAAATCCCCCTAAAGCAGCCCAGGGAGAACCAAAGTCTGCTTTAGGGGGAAATTCTATGCCAAAATTGCCTCAGCCGTCAGGATGCCGTCAATGGCGGCGGACATGATGCCCCCGGCATAGCCTGCGCCCTCTCCCGTGGGGTAGAGCCCCCGGATGGCGGACTGCCGGGTCTCGTCCCGGAGAATGCGCACCGGAGAGGAGCTGCGGGTCTCAGGGGCGGTGAGCACCGCGTCCGGGTCAGCAAAGCCATGCAGCTTCCTGTCTAGCTCCGGCAGGGCCTGGGCAAGTGGGCCCGTGATGCATTCCGGCAGGCAGTCATGAAGATCACACCAGGTAACACCGGGACGGTAGGTGGGCTTCACACTGCCGGGGCCGCTGCTGGGTCTCCCTGCCAAAAAGTCCTCTACCCGCTGGGCAGGGGCGCAATAGCTGCCTGTGAGCCGATAGGCGGCCTGCTCTATCTGACGCTGCCAGTACATCCCGCCCAAGGGGCCTTTTTCCGGAAAAACAGCGGGGTTTACGGTCACCAGCAAGGCCGCATTGGCATTCTCCCCGTCCCGGTCCGCGTAGCTCATGCCGTTGGTCACGGTGCGGCCCTCTTCCGAAGCTGCCGCCACCACGAAGCCGCCGGGGCACATGCAGAAGGTATACACCGTTCCGTCCTCCAGGTGCTGCACCAGCTTGTAGTCCGCCGGAGGCAGATGGGCATTCAGCCCGCCGTACTGGGCCTCGTTGATTTTTTCCTGCCGCTGCTCGATGCGCACACCCATGGCAAAGGGCTTCGGCTCCATGGGAATGCCCCGGGCAAGCAGGGTCTCGAAGGTATCCCGGGCGCTGTGGCCAATGGCAAGAATGGCCCTGTCGCAGGGAATCACCTCCCCGCTTGCCAGCTTCACGCCGGATAGCCGATCTCCCTCCAGCAGGAAATCCGTCACCCGGCTTTGGAAGTGCACCTCGCCCCCCAGGGCGATGATCTTTCTGCGGAGATTCTGCACCACCTCCAGCAGCACATCCGTGCCCACATGGGGTTTGGCATCATAGAGGATATTCTCCCGGGCTCCAAAAGCCACAAATTGCTCCAAAATCCAGTGAATTCTGGGATTGCTGACGCCGGTGTTCAGCTTGCCATCCGAAAAGGTCCCCGCGCCGCCCTCGCCGAACTGGACGTTGCTTTTGGCGTCCAGGGTTCCGTTCTTCCAGAAGGCCGCCACCTTTTCATGGCGGGAAATTGCATCCTCCCCCCGCTCCAGGACGATGGGCCGCTGGCCTGCCTGAGCTAAGATCAGGGCGGCAAACATTCCGGCAGGGCCGAAGCCGATGACCACCGGCCGTTTCTCCCGTTCCGGCTGCCGTTTCGGGGGCTTATAGCGCTCTGTGGGGGCCGGAGTCACCTTTTTGCTGCCGCATTTTTTCAGAATTTTCCCTTCACCGCTTTTCAGTGCCACGTCTACGGTATAGATAAACTTCACATCCGGCTTTTTCCGGGCGTCCACAGACCGGCGGACCAAGCTGACGCTCTGGATCTCCGAGGCGGAAACACACAGAATTTTCGCCGTCTCAAAAAGCAGCGCCGTCACGTCCTGTTCCGGCCCCATGGCAATGTCTCGAATTCTCAGCATGATTCTGCCTCCCCTGCGTACATTCCCGCCAGGCTGCCGGAGCTCCAGGCCCATTGCAAATTGTAGCCGCCGCAGTCTCCGTCCACATCCAGCACCTCACCGCAGGCATAGAGCCCGGGCACCAGCTTGCTCTCCATGGTCTTTTCGTCAAATTCCGCCGTTACAATGCCCCCCGCCGTGACCTGGGCGCTGTCCATACCCAGGGGCTCCGTCAGATGCACCCGGAAGCACTTGGCATTTGCCGCCGCCTGGAGCAGGGCCTTCTCCGGCAGCTGGGCAATGGGCGTATTGAGGCCGATGCCTGTCTCCTGCACCAGCACCCGGCCAAGCCGGTTGTGGAGGATGCCCGTAAACAGCTCCCCGGCATTCAGGCCCGTTTTCCGCCGGGCAAACAGCATCTCCGCCAGAGCCTGCTCGGTCAGCTGGGGCAGCAGGTCCAGGCAGCAGAACCAGTCCCCTTTTCTCTGGCACACATCCCGGGAAATCTCAAAAATCACCGGGCCGGACAGGCCGTATTCCGTGAACTGGATTTCGCCGCTGCTTTCGGACCAGGGTTCTCCATCCCTGGAAATCTCCGCCCGGCACTCCGCCCGGACGCCTTTCAGAGCGCTGACCCCGGGCCAGTCGGTTTTCAGCTGGACCAATGTGGGGCGCAGACGGGTGCAGCCATGGCCCATGGAACGCAGCAGCTTATAGCCGGACATGGAGCCGCCAAGCTTCGTGCCTGCCAGGCCGCCGCAGGCAATGATCAGCTTATCACAGTGCAGGGATTCGCCGCCGGTCTCAAGGGTGAAGCCTGTGGCTTCCCGCCGGACTTTTTGAACCTCACAGCCGGTTTTCAGGGTGATATTGGGCTTTTCCAATGCAAACCGCAGCACATCCACCACGGAATTGGCCTGATCCGAAAAAGGATAGACCCGCCCGGAGGCTTCCGCCACAGTCAGCAGCCCCAGCTCCCGAAACCAGGCAAGGGTGCGCTCCGGGGAGAACCGCTCCAGGGCATAGCGGGAAAAGGCCGCGTCATCTCCATGGTAGCCACCCTGGGCGGCATGGAGATTGGTCAGATTGCACCTGCCGTTGCCGGTTGCCTGGAGCTTTCTGCCCACCCGGGCCTGCCGCTCCAGCAGGATCACCCGGCATGCCGGATTCTCCGCCGCCCGCAGCGCCGCCGCCATACCGGAAGCACCGCCGCCAATAATACCAACGATCATATTTCGTTCCTCATTTTCCTTCGTTTCCGGTTATTATACACGATTTTGCCCCAAGGTACAAGAAAAACTTCTTCCCAGTGGGGCGAATCTATGCTATAATGGAAGAAGGTGATGCTATGGAACGCAGTGGAATTGAAAAAATCGCAAAAAATCCAGAGGACCGGCTTTTGCTTGCCAAGCTCTGGGACAAAATAAATGCCGGAGTCCGCAAAAATATTCCGGCCAATACCTGTTTCCTGGCTCCCAGGGAGCTGGAGCTGGCAGGCTTTCTCTTTGGGAATCTGCCGGGGCTGTACCGTTTCGGAGGCTACGAGGATGCGGAGCGGAAAATGCTTGTGTACCTTCCCGACTACCTGGAGAAAAGTGCCCTATATGAAGACGACAGCCCTCTGTGCTGCCTGGAGGCAAGCTTCTTTGAAGCGGACAAGCTGAACCACCGGGATTTTCTTGGTGCGCTGATGGGCGCGGGCATAGCCCGGGAAACCGTGGGGGATATCTGCGTGGAGCCGGGCCGGTGTCTGTTTTTTGTGACCGCCGAGATCACGCCCTATGTGCTGGACAATCTCCGGGAGGCGGGCCGGACAAAGCTGCACCTCAAGCAGCTGCCCCTGCTGGGGCTTTCCATGCCGGAGCCGGAATTTCAGGAGATTCGGGACACCATGGCATCCATTCGGCTGGACAGCGTGATTGCCTCCGGCTTCCGCATTGGCCGGTCTCTGGCTGCGGACTATGTAAACGCCGGGAAGGTGAGCATTGACGGTCTGCCCTGTGAAAAGCCGGACAAGACCGTTTCCGAAGGGGCCAAAATCTCCGTCCGGGGGCTGGGAAAAATCAAGCTCTCCCAAATCGGAGGAAGGACAAAGAAGGACCGCATCGCGGTCACCATTCAGAAATATGTGTGAGGAATCCGTTATGAATATGAATGAAGTCATTGCCAGGATCAACGCTCTGGCAAAAAAAGCAAAGGAAGGCCCTCTGACGGAGGAGGAGCAGGCCGAACGAGACAATCTGCGCCGCATCTATATTGACTCCGTCAAGGCCAATCTGGTGGGGCAGCTGGAAAACACCTACATTTTGCAGCCCGACGGCACCAAAAAGAAGGTCACGAAGAAATAATGGATATTCGTTCCGAAATTGAATTATTCACTCCGGGCTGCGAACAGGAGCAGCGGGACAAGGCCCAGATGCTTTCCTGGCTGGATTCCACACCAGACCCCTTTACCAGGGCGAATACCGTCGGCCACTTTTCGGCCTCCTCCTGGATCGTCAGCCCGGACCGGCAGCAGGTGCTTTTGATTTATCACAACATCTACCGTTCCTGGGCCTGGACCGGCGGCCACGCCGACGGGGAAAGGGACCTTCTGGCCGTGGCCCTGCGGGAAGCCCGGGAGGAAAGCGGGCTTGAAACCCTGCGGGTGCTGAAAGACGGCATCTTTTCTCTGGAAACCCTGACGGTAGACGGCCATATCAAACGGGAAAGCTATGTTTCCAGCCATCTGCACCTGAATGTAACCTATCTTCTGGAGGCAGACCCCAGGGAACCGCTTCGCATGAAGCCAGACGAAAACAGCGGCGTTGCCTGGTTCCCCGTATCCCAGGTAGCCGAAAGGGTCACGGAGCCCTGGATGAACCGCTGGGTCTATCAAAAGCTAATGGAAAGAGTGCGCGCATTGGGCGCGTAATATGGAGAAATACATGGAATTTTTACCCATCACCAAGCAGGAAATGCTGGAGCGCGGCATTGCGCAGCCGGACTTTGTCTACGTCATTGGCGACGCCTACGTAGACCACCCCTCCTTTGGCCACGCCATCATCAGCCGCATTCTGGAAAACCACGGCTACAGCGTGGTCATCATCTCTCAGCCGGACTGGAAGAATGCCAAGTCCATCGACGTCTTCGGTCGCCCCAGGCTGGGCTTTCTGGTCAGCGGCGGCAACATGGACTCCATGGTCAACCACTATTCCGTCACCCGGCACCGCCGGAAGACGGACTCCTTCACTCCCGGCGGCGTCATGGGCAAGCGCCCGGACTACGCCACCGTCGTCTACTGCAATCTCATCCGGCAGACCTACAAAGATGTACCCATTCTCATTGGCGGCATTGAGGCCAGCCTGCGCCGCCTGGCCCACTACGACTACTGGTCCGATGCCATGAAGCGTTCCATCCTCCTGGATTCCCAGGCGGACCTGTTGATGTACGGCATGGGTGAGCGAAGCATTGTAGAGATTGCGGACGCCCTGAACGCCGGTATGGACGTGAAGGACATCACCTATATCGACGGCACGGTCTTTAAGTGCAGGGAGCTGGATGAAAGCCTGCCCACAATTATTCTGCCCGGCTACGAAGAGCTGCAAAAAAACAAGCGCACCTACGCCGAGTCCTTCAAAATCCAGTACGGCAACTGTGATCCTTTCACCGCCAAGCGGCTGGCCGAGCCCTACGGGAAGGAATATGTGGTGCAGAACCCGCCCCAGAAGCCCCTGACCATGGAGGAAATGGACGCGGTCTATGACCTGCCCTACTGCCGGGCCTATCACCCCAGCTATGAAAAACTGGGAGGCGTGCCCGCCATTGAGGAGGTCAAGTTCAGCCTGGTCAGCAACCGGGGGTGCTTTGGCGCCTGCTCCTTCTGCGCCCTGACCTTCCACCAGGGCCGTATCGTCCAGGTGAGAAGCCACGAATCCATTCTGGCCGAGGCAGAAAAAATGGTCAAAGACCCGGACTTCAAGGGCTATATCCACGATGTGGGCGGCCCCACCGCCAACTTCCGGCACCCCGCCTGCGAAAAGCAGATGACCAAGGGTGCCTGCGGCGGACGGCAGTGCCTCTACCCCACCCCCTGCAAGAATATGAACGCCGACCACAGCGATTATGTGGCGCTGCTGCGCAAGCTCCGGAAAATTCCCGGGGTCAAGAAGGTCTTCGTTCGCAGCGGCATTCGCTTTGACTATCTTTTGGCCGACTCCAAGGACACCTTCTTCCGGGAGCTGGTGCAGTACCACATCTCCGGGCAGCTGAAGGTCGCCCCGGAGCACGTGTCCGATGCGGTGCTCTGCCGCATGGGCAAGCCCAGGAACGCGGTATACAATCGGTTTGTGGACAAATATTTTGCTTTGAACAAGCAGTACAATATGAATCAGTTCCTGGTGCCCTATCTCATGTCCAGCCATCCCGGCTCTACCATGAAGGAGGCCGTGGAGCTGGCGGAGTACATCCGGGATATGGGCTACAATCCGGAGCAGGTGCAGGACTTCTACCCCACCCCCTCTACCCTGTCCACCGTCATGTACTACACCGGCCTGGACCCCCGGACCATGGAGAAGGTCTATGTCCCCACGGACCCCCATGAGAAGGCCATGCAGCGGGCGCTGATCCAGTACCGGAATCCCAAAAACTATTATCTGGTGAAAGAGGCGCTGATCAAGTCCCACCGGGAGGATCTGATCGGTTCCGGCCCCAAGTGCCTGATTCGGGCTGTTCCGCCCAGAAGCGGCGGCTACACCTCCGCCTCCAAGGCCCCGGGAAAGCCTGCCAAGTCTACTGCATCCGGCAAGGGAAATAACGCAAAAGGCGGAACTGTCCAAAAGGCCGGAAGGAACACCGGGAAAGCCCCTGCCGCCCATTCCGCAAAGGCAAGCAGGAACGCCCGTCCCGCATCTTCCGGTAAGAAGCGCTGACACACAGTGTAATTTCCCCGTTTTACACATATTCCGGCAATTTTCCTGATGTTTTTGGATTTTGGCTTCCACTTGCTGTATTTTCAATACAATAAATCGGAATTTATAAAGGAGAATATTGATGAAACTATTTTTATGTTCGCACTTTTCAAGTG
>ERZ773116.879-NODE-879-length-31137-cov-14.198990_pt1 | contig 31137 bp, 34 predicted proteins | sample MGYA00580563_ERZ773116 | MGnify/ENA primary metagenome ERZ773116 (study PRJEB29015, sample SAMEA2737864) | human gut metagenome | biome: human gut; feature: human-associated habitat; material: faeces | place: China | collected 2012 ... | reverse complement strand
TGAAACAAAAAATATAAATTTAACGAATTTAAGATTTTTATCTAAAAAAATTATAAATAAATGTAAAGTAAAATAATGTTTTTATAAATAATTGGAAAAAATTTCCAGAAAAATATTGAAAATTAGAAATACCAATATTATAATCTCCATAGTTAAAAATTTAAAGTATATTTTGGAGGGGAAATTTATGAAAGAAAAAACTACTGTGTTAATCGCAGATGACAATCAAGAATTTAGCAGAACATTAGCTTCATACATACAGGAGCAACCAGATTTAGAAGTGATAGGAATAGCCAAAGATGGTGAAGAAGCAATAGATATGATAACAAATATAGAACCAGATATAGCATTATTAGATGTAATAATGCCACATTTAGATGGAATAGGTGTGTTAGAAAAAATAAATATGATAAAAACTGATAAAAAGCCAATATGCATTATGCTTTCAGCGGTAGGACAAGATAAAATTACTCAAAAAGCAATAATGTTAGGTGCAGAATATTATGTTGTAAAGCCATTTGACATTGAATTATTAATAAAAAGAATAAAGGAATTAAAAAACTTTAAACCAACACAAAATCAAAATTCATTTATAGATAGAGAAGTAAGAACTCCATATGTTGAAATACCACAAAATGGAGAAAACAACATAGAAGCTTTAGTTACAAATATAATTCATGAAGTAGGAGTACCAGCACACATAAAAGGTTATCAATATCTAAGAGAAGCAATTATTATGGTAGTTAATGATATAGATGTTATAAATCAAATTACAAAAAGTTTGTACCCAAAAATAGCAGCAAAATTTAACACAACTCCAAGTCGTGTAGAACGTGCAATACGTCATGCTATAGAAGTTGCATGGGGTAGAGGTGACCAAAAGACAGTTGAGAAAATATTTGGTTATACAATTTCAGCAGCTAAAGGAAAGCCAACTAACAGCGAATTTATAGCAATGATTGCTGATAAATTACGCTTAGAACTAAAGAGTGCGTAAATTTAAGTGAATATTTAGAGAGAAGCGGATTATAAGATAAGATAAAAATAGCCCTAAAGCTATAAAGGAGTTGAGAATGCATATAGATTATGTGAAAAATCTGCTACTAAACCAATAAATGAAATAAAAAGAAACCTATAAACTTTTCTTATTCATTGGTTCGTGTTTTGATTATTTAAAACATGAATTTTTGAAAAAGAGAGGTTTTGTTTTTTTATTATGGAAAAAATAACAAAAAACACATCTGTCTTGACAGGGCGATGTGTTTTTACATAACAACCTGGCAAACCACGTTTGTGGTTTCTCCATTTCCTATTATTATTATACTTTGAATTAATGATAAAGTCAATAAATTTTATTATTTAAGTTTCGGTTTATGAAAAAGATAATATGAATTATGCATAACTTTTTTAATTTTTAATCAAATATAACATAAAATCACCTAAAATGAACAAAATAACAATAGGTGATAAAATGAAAATATCTTTTATAAAATACAAAACAGAAGAAATATATAGAATTCCAAAAGCCATAGGACTAAACGTAGAAGAATTAAAAGAACCAGAAGAAATAGATAACAAAATCCAAGAATTAAAAGAACAAAAATACACAACAATAATAATCCCAAGTGAATTAGCAAGCTTTTCAGAAAAAATATATAATGAATACAAAAATGACCCCAAAATAAATATCATAATAACTCCAACAAAAAATAAATAAATTTATAAAAACAAGCATAAACACTAAAAAAGCACATATAAATTTATAAAGAAAACTATAAGGAGGTAAAAAATGATAGAAACATCAAAGGAAAATTTAAAAATAAATAAACTAATAGCAGAAAAAAAGGAGATTATTTCTGTAGATGGAGATATGATAGTTCCAGATTCTAAGCCAGATATTTTAAACACAATTTGTACAAGTGGGGTTGTATCTGTATATAAAAAAGAAATAAAGGATGAAAAAGTTAGATTAGATGGAAACATTGATACATATATAATGTATATGCCAGATGGAGTAAACGATTCAGTAAGAGGTTTAAATACAAGTTTGGATTTTTCAGAAAATATAAATGTTCCAAATTGTCAAGAAGGAATGAATGCAACTACTGAAATCAAAGTAAAATCAATAGATTGCAAAGTTTTAAATGGAAGAAAAATAGGAATAAAAGCCACATTAGAAGTATATTTAAAAATATATTCTAATGAAGATGTTGAAGTTATAAATGAAGTGCAAAATGCAAATAACATACAAATTCTAAAAGAAGATTTAAAAGTCAACTCATTAATTGGTCAAGGAAATACAAAAATTTCAGCTAAAGATAATATATCAATTGATGCAATGGACAATTTAGCAGAAATTTTAAAATGCAATATAAATATGGTAGACAAAGACATAAAAACAAGTTACAACAAAGTATTAACAAAATCAGAAGTAGAGGTTAAAATAATATATTTAACAGAAGACAATCGAATAAATACAATTACTTCAAGAATTCCAGTTGTTGGTTTTATAGATATTCCAAATGTAATGGATGAAAATACTTGTGACATAAATTATGAAATAAAAAATGTTATAATAAAACCAAATTCACAAGAAGAACACTCAATTTGTGTAGAAGTTGAAATAGAAGTTACTTGCAGTGTATATGAGGAAAAGAATTTAAACTTAATTCAAGATATGTATAGTCCTTGTGAAAATATAGAATTTAATAAAAAAGAAGTTTTAGCAATGACAGATAAACAAGAATCTAAATGTACAAAACAAATAAACGAAAAAATTAATTTAAAAGACATACAAAATCAAACTTTAATAGATGTAGATATAGAGCCTACAATTTTAAAAGAAAGTAAAATTAATACGAAAATATTATATGAAGGTGAATTGAATTTAAACTTTATATTTGTAAACTCAGAAATGAAAATAAGCATAAAAGATGCAAAAATACCATTTGAATATACAGTTGAAAATCTTCAAAATGGCGAAAGTTTACAAACCAATAACCAAATTGAAATCAAACAAAAAGACTTTATAATTCAAGATAGTGGAGATGTACAATGTAATATTGATATGGAAACAGATACAAATATGTATAGAACTGCAAATATTAATATTATTGACAGTGTTCAAGAAAATGGCGAAAGAGAGGAACAAGACTATAGTATAGTAATGTATATTGTAAAAAAAGGAGATACGTTATGGAATATAGCAAAAATGTTTGGAAGTACAGTTGATTCCATAGCCAGAGTTAATGGAATAGAAAATCCAGATGAAATAAATATAGGACAAAAATTATTTATACCTAAATTTTCAAGAGTTCCTGTAACAAACTATGAGTAAAATTTATTCAAGACCACGAATACGTTTGCCAAAGTTTTTAATTACAAATGTAGGAAAAGGTAGTAATCCAAATAAACAAAAAAGTCTTAAAATATTATTCATTATAATTATAGCAATAATAACAGTAAAAATTAGTTTAGATGCTGTATTGCCAATATTTGAGGCATTATGCGAAGATAAAGCTAAATCCATAGCAACAATAGTAGCAAATGAACAAGCGACAGTTGTAATGTCAAATTATAAATATGAAGATATGTTCACAATAGAAAAAGATAATAATGGAAATATCACAATGGTAAAATCTAATATAAATGCAATTAATGAAATTATTTCAGAAGTTGCTGTTAAAATTCAAAATGAAATAGACAATAAAGGAAACGAAAATGTTAAAATAGCCTTAGGAAGTTTTACAGGTTTTGCATTATTAGCAGGAAAAGGTCCGTCAGTAAAAATACAAATTTCATCAATAGGAAATGTTCAAACAGACTTGAGGAGTGAATTTACTTCTCAAGGAATTAATCAAACACTACATAGAGTTTATTTACAAGTTGTATGTGAAGTAAGCATTTTAACTCCTTTTGAAAATATAAAAAGTAGTATAACAAATCAGGTTTTATTAGTTGAAAATGTAATTGTTGGAAATACACCAAATACCTATTACAATTTAGAAGGATTGACTAAAGAAAATACGATAGATATTATAGAATAAAAACAAAATTATAATTTAAAAATAAAGTAAAACAGAATTACAGTATAAAGAAATTTATATTGTAATTTTGTTATTTATGTTATATTATATAGAAAAGAAAGGGGTATAATATGAAATTTATAGTACAAAGAGTAAATAAATCACAAGTTGAGGTTGAAGAAAAAATAGTTGGAAAAATAGATAAAGGATTTATGGTTCTGATAGGAATAACACATAATGACACAAAAGAAATAGCAGATTTTTTAGTTAGAAAATTAATTAATTTAAGAGTATTTGAAGATGAAAATGGAAAAATGAATTTATCACTAAAAGGTGTACAAGGTTCTTTATTATTAATTTCACAATTTACATTATATGCAGATTGTACAAGCGGAAATAGACCTTCATTTACTAATGCTGCTAAGCCGGAGTTTGCAAATGAATTATATGAGTATATAATAGAAGAATGTAAAAAACAAATACCTAATGTTCAAACTGGAATTTTTGGAGCTGATATGCAAGTTAGTTTGGTAAATGATGGACCGGTTACTATTATATTGGAAAAAGAGTAATTGCTTGACATAATATTTATAATATGGTATAATAAAAAAGGTTTAACTATCAGAAACCACTCAAAAACTAGAGTATAGCAAATTCGTGAAGCCTTATTTTAGGAAAATCAAATTGTTTTTCACTAATAGATTAGTTAAACGCGTGGCAAACAAAAAAGAGGGATTATTAGGGAAGTATAGTATATAAGTGAAATTTGATTTTATTTGTGGAAGTGCCTTATCTAAGCAATTTAGATAAGGCTTAATTTTTTTATATATTACAAGGTTAATACATTCTATTATAGATTATAAATAAAATAATTGACTTATGTATACTTTTATGATAAAATATGCTAAAATTTTTGAAAAAAGTTCATTTTTGCAATTGCAAGATAGGAGGAAAATATGAAATTTAGAAAATTAAGGATGGTATTATTACGGATAAGGCTGAAAAACAGAAAATTTTATAAAAATATTATTTTTGAAAACAAATCTGTAAGTAAAAAATGTAAAAGAAGTATAGCAAATTGGATTTTTAATTTGCAGTACTATAGGCAGATTAAAGTTGAAAATTTTAGAGATTTATTTAGCCAATTGAATGAGATTGTTTTTCCAATTACAATTCAGAAATCTTATAGTTATTTTGGTTTAAACATAATCTTTCTTGATAATGAAGGAAAAGAGTATTACATGATAAAAGAAAATTTTTATGATGATATTGAAACTTATATAATTGGAAGAAGAAATAGTTCATTAGAACCATTAATTGATAGAGATTTTCATTACAAAATTTCTAAAGATGGAACTATCATGTTGATGGAAACAGGTGCTATGCTATTAAAAATGGATGGAAAGAACGATGGTACAGTAGTTGATTTTAGTTATAATGCTGAAAAGCATACTACAAAAGCTAAATTAAAGTCATATACATCCAAGAGAAAAATTTGTATTGAGTATCCAACAAAGAACGATAAATTTGATAAAATGGTTTTGAGATTTCTTTTTAATATTTATGAAAAGACAGAGTATTATTATAATGTTTTTCCAATACTAAAAATGATGCTACAAGAACTTGCTACTGAAAAAGTTTCAATTTCTATTACAGCAGAAAGTGAAGGAGAAATTTGCTCAGAGGTAGAGGTGGTAAATGGTATTGTGAAAAAATATACTCAAACAAAAATAATAAATGAAAGAGAAATGATAAGAAATAAGAACATTTTAGAAAAAGATTTAAAAGACTTTTTAAAAGAAAATAGCTAATCTAAAAAAACGGTCTATATGACCGTTTTTTTTAATAGATAAATAAAAGAAAAATTTTTCAAATAAAAAGTAGCAAATAAAAAAGCCCCAGAAGCCATAATACTTCTGAGGTTTGATGTATTTTGCATAAAAGAATATTATCTCTTACTAAATTGTGGAGCTTTTCTAGCTTTTTTAAGACCATATTTCTTTCTTTCTTTCATACGAGGATCTCTTGTTAAGAATCCGTTTGATTTTAAAGCAGGTCTATATTCAATATTTGCTTCATTTAAAGCTCTAGCAATACCATGTCTAATTGCTCCAGCTTGACCTGTAAATCCACCACCTGTTACTGTACAAGTAACATCATATTTATCAACAGTATTTGTAACTGTAAGTGGTTGTCTAACTATAACTTTTAAAGTTTCTAATCCGAAAAATTCATCTAAATCTTTTCCATTAACTGTTATTTTTCCAGATCCTTCTACTAATCTTACTCTAGCGATAGAAGATTTTCTTCTTCCTGTACCATAGTAAACTATTTTTCCTGATTTAGCCATCTTATTTTACCTCCCAAACTTCTGGTTTTTGTGCTTGATTTTCATGTTCTGCTCCAGCATAAACTCTTAATTTCTTTAATTGAGCTCTTCCTAAAGAATTGTGTGGTAACATTCCTTTAACAGCTAATGTCATAGCTTTTTCTGGATTTTTTTCTAACATTACTTTAGCAGAAACTTCTTTCATTCCACCAATGTATCCTGAATGGTGTCTGTAAATTTTTTGATTTAATTTGTTTCCTGTTAATATAACATCTTTAACGTTAAGAATTATAACGTGATCACCTGTATCAATATTAGGTGTAAATGTTGGTTTGTGTTTTCCTCTTAATAATTTGGCAGCTTCTGTTGCAACTCTACCTAATGGTTTATTAGCTGCATCAATTATGTACCATTTGCTTTCTATTTCAGCCTTTTTTGGGCTATATGTTGTATTATTCATGGTAATAATTACCCTCCTATTTTAATATTTTATTTTTTATATATATGAAACTTAAATTTAAAACCACCGGGGAGAAGTTTTAGATTTAAATCATATTTTAACATAATTGCTTAAATATTTTATTACAAAAAAGCACGTTTGTCAACGATTTTTGAAAAATTTGTGAAAACTATTGCCAAAAATTTGAATAAAAATTATAATATTAAAAAGAAAACAGTAATATATAATAATAAAGAACATGTCAAGCTTAAGGGAGGAAGAATGGTTTTTATAAAAAAAGAAAAGGAACAAAAAGAAAAAAGCACTAGAGGAAAAAAAGAAGGATTTATGCAAGGTGTTGTTACACTGATGTTTTCTCAAGTGTTAATAAAAATATTAGGATTAGTATATACTTTATATCTAACAAATAGACCAGGCTTTGGGGACAAGGGAAATGGAATATGTGCTAGTGGTTACCAAATATATGCATTATTATTAACAATTTCATCTATAGGGCTTCCAAGTGCAATATCAAAATTAGTATCAGAAAGAACAGCAGTAGGAGATAACAAAGGTGCAAATAGAATATTCAAAATAGCTTTTGCTACATTTGCAATAATAGGATTAGTAGGAAGCTTATTACTATTCTTTGGAGCAAAAGTAATTGCAAATAATTGGCTACAAATTCCAGAAGCAGAAATGACATTAGTAGCATTATCACCAGCAGTATTTTTTGTTACAATAGCCTCAGTTATGAGAGGATACTTTAATGGAAGACAAAAAATTAGTATTGGAGCAAAATCTCAAACTTTAGAACAAGTATTTAAAACTCTATTAACAATTATAATAGTAGAAGTTGTAGCGATATTATCAAATGTATCAACAGAATGGATGGCAGCTGGAGCAAATTTAGCAACAACACTTGCTACCTTCCTAGGATTTAGTTATTTATTTCTATATTATAAAAGCGAAAGAAAAGAAATTGCTACTGAAATAAAAAATACAGTTAATTATCAATATGAAAGAGTATCAGAAGTTATTAAAAAGATATTATTTGTATCTATACCAATAACATTGACAGCAATAATGTCATCAATAAATAAAAATGTTGACTCATTTACTGTTGTTAGAAATTTAAAAAAATTTTTACCAGAAGACATCGCTACAGCACAATATGGTATTTTAGGAGGAAAGGTAGATACATTAACAAGTTTACCACTTGCAATTAATGTTGCCTTCGCAACAGCATTAGTACCAGCAATATCAGCAGCAAAAGCAAGAAAAGACAATAAAACAATAACACAAAAAACTTCATTTTCATTATTAGTATCAATGTTAATAGGTTTGCCTTGTACAGTAGGAATGTTCATATTTGCACAACCAATATTAAATTTATTATTCCCAAATGCAAATGATGGAGCATTAATATTACAAATAAGTTCGCTTACGATAATCTTTACAATATTAGACCAGACAATAAATGGTGCTTTGCAAGGTTATGGAAAATTAATGATACCAACAATTTCTTTGGCAATAGGAGTGTTTGTTAAATTAATTTTAAATTTAGTATTAATACCAATACCAAGTATTGGAGTATATGGAGCAGCAATAGGTTCAGTTGCATGTCATATGGTAGCATTTACAATAGCAATAAATGCTTTAAGAAAAAATATAAAACTAGATTTAACATTTTCAAAATTTGTAATAAAACCAATTTTAGCAACAACAATAATGGGAATATGCTCATATTTCATATATTCAACATTAAGTGGAATAATTGTGGAAAGATTGGCTACAATAATAGCGATAGTAGTTGCTGTTATAATTTATGTTTTAGCAGTAATTATATTAAAAATATTTACAAAAGAAGAATTAAAAATGATGCCATTAGGCGATAAAATAACAACTTTTTTAGAAAAATTAAAAATTTATTAGAAAAAAAGAAGGATTTTATCGAAACTTGGCGAATAGTCATAATAGTAGTACAGTTATTGCTTAGTTCAGGCGATAAAAGTACATAAATATTTAAATCTTATAGGAGGTAATTTAAATGAACAAAGCTGAATTAATCGCAGCAATAGCTGCAAAAACAGGAGACACAAAAAAAGCAGCTGAAGCATCAGTAAACGCTTTTGTAGAAGTTGTAACAGACGCATTAAAAGAAGGAGATAAAGTTCAATTAGTTGGATTTGGTTCTTTCGAAGTTAGAAAAAGAGCAGCTAGAAAAGGTAGAAATCCACAAACTAAAGAAGAAATCAAAATACCTGCATCAAAAGCTCCAGTATTCAAAGCTGGTAAAGCATTAAAAGATTTAGTAAATAAAAAATAATTATAGTATAATATAAATATATGAATTCATATGAAGAGGCTAGAAATAGTCTCTTTTTTTATAAAAATTTTCAATAATTATTGACAAAACAAGGAATAAGGTGCTAAAATATGTATCATAATAATAAAAAATATATTGCGTTAGAACAATACAAAGTAACTAGAAGTAACTTATAGAGAAAAAGGGTCATTGGCTGTAAGCCCTTTAAGGTCAACCTAAATTACGAAACATATTGGAGCAATTTTTATAAAGTGGAAAATATTTATAAAAATATTTTCAAGCTGGGTGGTACCGCGGATTTATTTCGTCCCTGCATTTTTGCAGTGGACGTTTTTTGCAGTTCATCGCAAAAAGTTGTCAATTGGGACGCCCTTTTTTGACAACTTAAAAATATAGTGTCAAAAAAGGGCGTCCCAATTGACAAGACACGGTAGTAAAAAAGGAGGTTTTTTAAATGAATGAGTATAAAACTCACACATGTAATGAAATTAGTTTAGAAGATGTAGGAAAAAAAGTAAGAATCGCAGGATGGGTTCAAACTATACGTGATTTTGGAGGTTTAGTATTTTTAGACATAAGAGATATGTATGGAATAACACAAGTTGTAACATCAGGAAAACCAGAAGATGTTGACTTTGCTTCACACATTCCTATAGAATCAGCAGTTACAGTATTTGGAACAGTAAGAAAAAGAGATGAAGAAACAGTTAACCCAAAATTAAAAACAGGACTTGTTGAAATAGGAATAGAAGAAATTAAAGTATTAGGAAAAAGAACTGAAAATCTTCCATTTGAAGTAAACACAAATCAAGAAATAAGAGAAGATTTAAGACTTCAATATAGATATTTAGACTTAAGAAATGAAAGATTACAAAACAATCTAAAACTACGTGCACAAGTATTACAATTCTTAAGAAATCAAATGCAAGAACAAGGATTTTTAGAAGTACAAACACCAATACTTACAAGTTCATCACCAGAAGGAGCAAGAGACTATTTAGTACCAAGTAGATTACATCCAGGTAAATTCTATGCTTTACCACAAGCACCACAACAATTTAAACAATTATTAATGGTATCTGGAATAGATAAATACTTCCAAATAGCTCCATGCTTTAGAGATGAAGATGCTAGAGCAGATAGAGCACCAGGAGAATTTTATCAATTAGATATGGAAATGAGCTTTGCAACACAAGAAGATGTATTCAAAGTAATGGAACCAGTTATGTATAACACATTTAAACAATTTTCAAACAAAAAAATTGCAGAATATCCATTCCCAAGAATAACATATAAAGAAGCAATGCTTAAATATGGATCAGACAAACCAGACTTAAGAAACCCATTATATATCATAGATTTATCAGATTTCTTCAAAAAATGTACATTTAAACCATTTATTGATAGAACTGTAAGAGCAATAAAAGTAAAAGGACATTTATCAAAAGGATTCCACGAAAAAATGCTTGCATATGCAATGTCTATTGGAATGGGAGGATTAGGTTACCTAGAAGTACAAGAAGACTTAAGTTTCAAAGGCCCTATTGATAAATTTATACCAGAAGACTTAAAGAAAACTTTATTAGAAATAGCAGACCTAGAAAAAGAAGATACAATATTCTTTATTGCTGACAATGAAGCAAGAGCAACAGAACTTGCAGGACAAATTAGAACAGAACTAGGAAAAAGATTAAATCTAATAGATGAAGATGTATTCAAATTCTGTTGGATAATAGACTTCCCAATGTTTGAATTAGACGAACATGACAAATTAGCATTTAGTCATAACCCATTCTCAATGCCTCAAGGGGGATTAAAAGCATTAGAAGAACAAAATCCATTAGAAATACTTGCATATCAATATGACATAGTATGTAATGGAATAGAACTTTCTTCAGGAGCAGTAAGAAATCATGACATTCAAATAATGTTAAAAGCATTTAGTATGGCAGGTTACACTGAGGAAGAAGTAAAAACAAAATTTGGTGCATTATACACAGCATTCCAATTTGGAGCTCCACCACATGCAGGAATTGCACCTGGAATAGATAGAATGTTAATGCTTTTATCAAATTCAGAAACAATAAGAGAAGTTATAGCCTTCCCATTAAATAGTAAAGCACAAGACTTAATGATGGGAGCACCAGGAGTTGTAAGAAGAGACCAATTAAGAGATGTACACATCATGATTGATAAAAAAGAAAATTAGATAGGAGATGATTACATGAAAGTTAGTAAAGAAGAAATTTTACACATCGCAAAATTAGCTGACTTAGAAATCAAAGAAGAAGAAATCGAAAAATATGCTCTTAATTTACAAGATATATTAAATTTTGCAAATACAGTAAATAATGCTCCAGTTGATGGATTAGATGTTACAATAGGAGCAAATGAAAAGAAAAATGTATTTAGAAAAGATGAAGTGAAAATATTTAAAGATAATGGAGCTTTATTACAAAATGCTCCATCTGAAGAACAACATATGTTTAAAATACCAAAAGTTATAAATTAAAAATCTTGATAAAAATAAGGGGGTAAAATAATGGAAATTACAGACTTAACAGTACATGAGCTACAAGAAAAATTAAAAAATAAAGAACTTACAATAACAGACATAACAAAAGCTTATGTAGATAGAATAAATGACAAAGAGAAAGATGTACAAGCATTTGTTACAACATTAACAGATGAAGCTTTAGAAAAAGCAAAAGATGTACAAGAAAAAATAGAAAGAGGAGAAGTTACAGGAGATTTTGCTGGAATTCCAATAGGAATAAAAGACAATATGTGTACAAAAGGTGTAAAAACAACTTGTAGCTCAAAAATGTTAGAAAACTTTGTCTCACCATATGATGCAACAGTAGTTGAAAAATTAAATGCAGAAAATATGATTGACTTAGGAAAACTAAATATGGATGAATTCGCAATGGGTGGTTCAACAGAATATTCATATTTTAAGAAAACAAGAAATCCATGGGAATTAAATAAAGTACCAGGAGGGTCATCAGGTGGTTCTGCAGCCGCAGTTGCAGCAAATATGGTTCCATGGGCATTAGGTTCAGATACAGGTGGTTCAATAAGACAACCAGCAAGTTTCTGTGGAGTTGTAGGATTAAAACCAACATATGGACTAGTATCAAGATATGGATTAGTAGCATTTGCATCATCACTTGACCAAATCGGACCAATAACAAAAGATGTAAGAGACAGTGCAATGTTATTAAACCTAATTGCAGGACACGATGAAAAAGATACAACATCAGAAGATATGCCTAAAAAGGACTATACAAAAGCGTTAAAAAATGATGTAAAAGGATTAAAAATAGGTGTTCCAAAAGAATTCTTTGGAGAAGGTATAAATGAAGAAGTAAAAGAAACACTACAAAAAGCAATAGAAAAATACAAAGAATTAGGAGCAGAAGTTGAAGAATTTTCACTTGATATAGCTCAATATGCATTAGCAACATACTATATAATTGCTTGTGCAGAAGCAAGTTCAAACTTAGGAAGATTTGATGGAATTCGTTATGGTTACAGAACACCAGAATTTAGCAACTTAAAAGAGCTATATAGAAAATCAAGAAGTGAAGGATTTGGAGAAGAAGTAAAAAGAAGAATAATTCTTGGAACATACGTATTATCATCAGGTTATTATGATGCATACTACAAAAAAGCACAACAAGTTAGAACTTTAGTAATGAACGAATTTAACAAAGGATTTGAAAAATATGATGTTATATTAACACCGACATCTCCAACAGTAGCATTTGATATAGGATCAAGATCAAACAATCCATTAGAAATGTACTTAGCAGATATTTGTACAGTATCTGTAAACATAGCAGGACTTCCAGGAATATCAATTCCAGTAGGAGTTGACAAAGAAGGAATGCCTATAGGAATGCAATTGATAGGAAATAGATTCCAAGAAGAAACAATTTTAAATGCAGCATATACATTAGAACAAGAAATCAAATTTAGAGAAAATTATAAACCAGAATTTAAAGGAGGTACTAAATAATGTCAAGAAACGATTATGAAGTTGTAATAGGACTAGAAGTTCATGCAGAACTTTCAACAAAAACAAAAATATTCTGTTCTTGTCCAACAGAATTTGGTGCAGCTCCTAACACACACGTTTGCCCAGTTTGTATGGCAATGCCAGGAACATTACCAGTATTAAACGAAAAAGTTGTTGAATATGCAGTAAAAGCAGGATTAGCAACAAATTGTGAAATATCAAGAAATAGTAAAAACGATAGAAAAAATTACTATTACCCAGATTTACCAAAATCTTATCAAATATCTCAATTTGATAAACCACTTTGTGAACATGGTTATGTTGAAATAGACACACCAAACGGTAAAAAGAAAATTAGATTATTAAGAATTCATATAGAAGAAGATGCTGGAAAATTAAACCATGATGACTTTGGAGGAGGAAGCTTAGTAGATTTAAACAGAGCAGGAGTACCATTAATAGAAATGGTTTCAGAGCCAGATTTAAGAAGTGCCGAAGAAGTTGAAGCATATATGAGAAAATTAAAATCAATATTAGAATATATTGAAGTTTCAGACTGTAAAATGCAAGAAGGTTCTTTGAGAGCGGATGTAAACGTATCTGTTCATAAACCAGGAGAACCATTTGGAACACGTACAGAAATGAAAAATATGAACTCATTTAGAAGCATAGTAAGAGCAATAGAATACGAAGTAGAAAGACAAATTGATGTATTAGAAGATGGTGGAAAAATAGAACAAGAAACACTAAGATGGGACGATGTATCAGGAAAAACATTCCCAATGAGAGACAAAGAAGATGCACAAGACTATAGATATTTCCCAGACCCAGACTTAGTTGCAATAAAACTATCAGAAGAATATATTGAAAATATCAAAAACACATTACCAGAACTACCAGAAAGCAGAAAAGAAAGATACTTAAAAGAATATGAATTATCTGAAAAAGATGCTAAATTAATCACAGCATCAAAATACTTATCAGACCTATTTGAAAAAGCAATAGAAGTATGTCATAATCCAAAAGCAGTATGTAACTGGATTATATCAGATATATCAAGAATATTAAATGAAACAGAAATGGAACCAATAGCAATACCATTTGATGCAAATCAATTAGGAAAATTAGTTGTTTTAATTGACAAAGGAACAATTAGTTCAAGTATTGGTAAAAAAGTATTAGTAGAATTATTTGAAAATCCAAGAGATCCAGAAGAAATTATAAAAGAAAAAGGATGGATCCAAATTTCAGATGAGGGTGCAATAAAAGAGGTTGTAATGAAAATATTAGAAGCAAATCCTCAATCAGTTGCAGACTTTAAAGCAGGAAAAGATAGAGCTTTAGGATTTTTAGTTGGTCAAGCAATGAAAGAAACTAAAGGTAAAGCTAATCCAAAAATGTTAAATGAAATGTTCTTAGCTGAATTAAATAAATAGAAAGAAGAGGAGCTTAAAACTCCTCTTTTGCGCATTTTATATAATTTGCTTCTTAATTCCATCAACAACAATACCACAAATAACAAACTCAATTCCCAAAATTAAACTCAATCTAAATAAAACAAAACCAACATAAAACAAAATAGGAATAGTCAAAGAAAAATTATATGTAACAAGAACAGCAATAGAAATTAACCCTAAAAATAAGCAAAATTTCAAGCCATTATTCATAATTAATTTAGTCAACTTATCTAAGTTTTTAAAACAATTAACAATTTTATTAAACATAATCATCACCTATACAAATAATAGCATTAATAGGAACAAAGAGCAATGGAAATAAATAACAAAAAAACCCCAAGAAATATTGGGATTCTCTAAAATAAAAACTATGCATAATCTTTATTTTGCTTAAGCCATAGCTGCATTTAATTTTTTAGATAAACTAGATTTTTTTCTAGCAGCTGTATTTTTAACAATAACACCTTTTGTACAAGCTTGGTCAATTTTCTTTGTAGCTTCTGATAATAATACCTTAGCTTCATCTATATTTCCAGCTTCTACAGCTTGTTCAAATTTTTTAACAGCTGATTTATATCCAGATTTTATCATATTATTTCTTAAAGTTTTCTTTTCAATTACTTTAACTCTCTTTTTTGCTGATTTAATGTTTGGCATGTTTGCACCTCCTCTTAGTCATTATTACACTATAACATAGGTTATTTTAACATAATTTTTGATATTTTGCAATAGATTTATAAAAAATTATTTTTTATCTTCAGATTTTTTATTTAAATGTTCAGGTTTATGGTCTTTATTAGACTTTGGAATTATAACATTTTTAGGTTTTTCATCATTACATTTTGGTTTACCAGAATTTAAATGATCATATACACCAGAAATATCTAAATTTGATCCATCACCAGTAACGATTTCTATTTCTCTTTTATTTTCATCCATAAAATTTACCTCCAAGAAATATAATTATTATTAATACTAACATAAAAACAATATAAAAACAACATAAACATTGATTTTTTTAGAAAAATATTATATAATTTCTAAGAATACAAATGAATAGAGGAGAATAAATTGAACATTTTAGAAAAAATATCTAATTTATTTAGAAAAAAATATAAAGCGTTACCAGAAGCTACCACCAGAAGTGAAAATCCAAAAAACAAAACATGGTTATTAAAAAATAATATGAATAATAAAGAAACAAAACTTGACATAGAAATTGAACGATTTTTAACAACATATTATAACCAAATAGAACCAATAGAGATGACATATCAAATGGATGAAAGTAGATTGCCTAGAGCATATACAGCATTAGTAGAAATGAATGCAAAAGCAATAACACAAGAGGAATACCAAAATAATAATACAAAAGAAGATGAATTACTAAGATATATATATACGCAAAACAGATACAATTTAGACATGCAAAAAAATAAAGAAGGAAGAAACGTATTTTATCATATTAGATCAAAAGGGTACCAATTACCACCAGATAATGAGATAATAAGACTATATATAAATTGCAATAATGGAAATGTAGCAGAATTAGCACAAAATATATTACAATATAATCAAAATGGAAACTTTTATTTAAAATTAACTCCAAATGAACAAAATGCTAACTATTCAAGAGGAGAAAAAATTGTAATATATTGTAGAGAAAATGAAGTAGAAAGCAATATGCAGTTATTACATTATATAAAATCAATAAGACCAGAATTATTTAAAGAATCAGAAAAGACGTTACCATTTTTACAAAGTGTTGATAATATTGTAAGTATAGCAAGACAACCAGTTACAAATCAATATGTAGATTTATATAATAGAAATTATACAATACCACAATCTCATAATGCATTTTTAGCAAATATATTACAAGAAAGCTATATGGAAACAGCTAGAGAAATTGCAAGAAATGATCCAAATATAAATTATTTGTTGGATGATAACTGGATAAATAGTAGGATTTTATATATGAAAAATTACAAATATATAAATGAATATTACCATGATTATTTGCTAAAAAGTATGGAAGCAAAAATGGAAGTATTATCTAGAAAAAATAATATTTATATCGATGGCTTAAATTACAATAGAAATTATGAAGAAAATACACAAGAACAATATTATGAAAGATATTAAAATAAAAAGATAGGAAAGAATAATGGAAATAGAAAAAATAAAATCTATAATAGAAGCAATACTATTTGCAGCAGGCAGACAAGTAAATATAAAAGAACTAATAGTAAGCTTAGAAATGTCAAGAGAAGATATAGAAAACATAATTGAAGCAATGAAAGAAGAATATAAAGCACAAGAAAGAGGAATAGAAATAATAAAAATAGAAGATAATTATCAATTATGTACAAAAAAAGAATTATATGATTACATATACCCAATTTTAGACAAAAGAGCAAAACCAAATTTATCAAATGCGGCACTAGAAACATTAGCAATAATAGCATATAATCCAAAAATAACAAGAGCAGAAATAGAATCAATAAGAGGAGTAAGTGCTGATGCATGTATTTATAAATTGCTAGAATATGGGTTAATTGAAGAAACTGGAAAATCAGATTTACCAGGAAAACCAATGACATATGGAACAACAAGTAATTTCTTAAAAATGTTTGGTTATACATCTTTAAATGATTTACCAGAACTACCAAGATATAAATTAGACGAAAATCAACAAATAGTAATAGATGATTTAATTGAAAAAGATACACCAATAGAGGCTCCAGAGCCCCAAGAGGGAGAAAATGCAGATAAAAATCAAGAAGAAAAAGAAATAAAAAAAGAAGAACAATAAAAAGGAGAGAGAAAAATGAAATTATCAAACACAGGAATGGGAACAACAAAATTAAACAATATAGATGAAATGTACCCAGGACAAAGTATCTTATTACAAACAGGACAATTAGTTCAATATGGAGCAGGACTATTTGGTTATAACACAATACCACTATTAGTAAAAAGAAATATTGAAAAAATAATAGTAGACACATTAAACAAATATGATTGTATAGAATGTTTACTACCAATATTACAACCAGACACAATTTGGAAAAATTCAGGAAGATACGAACACTATATAAGTGATGGAACAATGCTAATCACAGAATCAAACAAAGGAACATTCTGTTTAGCTCCAACAGCAGAAGAAGCAGTAGTTGAATTTGCAAGAGAAAAACTAAAATCATATAAAAACTTACCAGCAACATATTACCAAATTGGAGAAAAATTTAGAAATGAAATAAGAACAAGAGGCTACTTATTAAGAGGAAAAGCATTTACAATGTTAGATGCATACAGCTTTGATGTTGATGAAAAAGCAATGGCAAAATCATATGAAAATGTTAGAACAGCCTTCTTAGAAATATTCGAAAAAATAGGATTAAAAGTTTTACCAATAGTAGCAGACAATGGAGCAATGGGTGGAAAAAAATCAGAAGAATTTATGATGATATCAGAACAAGGCGAAGACAAAATTCTTTATGATGAAAAAACAGGAATAGGATTAAACACAGAAATACTAGAAAGAGAAGACTACAAAGAATATCTAAAAAATGAATATGGAATAGAAGATATATCAAACCTAAAAGAAATTAGAACAATGGAACTTGGACATATATTCCAATTAGGAACAAGATATTCAGAAATGATGAATGGTAAATTTATAAACCAAGAAGGAAAAGAATCATTATATTATATGGGATGCTATGGAATTGGTGTAAGTAGAACAGTTGCAGCAGTATATGAGGCAAACATTATAAATGATGCAAAATGGGGACCTTGTGGATTTGTATTACCAACATCAATAGCACCATACAAAGTACAAATAGTTCCAAAAATGGAAAATGAAGAAAAATTCAAATTAGCAAAAACATTATATTCAAAATTACAAGAAAATAATATTGGAGCTATTTTAGATGACAGAGAAAACATAACAATAGGAGCCAAAATAAAAGATACTAAAATATTAGGAACACCATACTTAGTTGTAATTGGAGATAAACAAGAGGGAGAAAACGTAGAACTAGAAGACATGAAAACAGGAGAAAGCCAAATAATAAGTATAGATGACTTAATTGAAAAAATGAAATAATAAAAATATAAAACTCTGATAACTCAAACAAAAATGAGCTAAACAGAGTTTTTTATGTTTTAATTTAATAAAAATATGGATTATATAAATTTCGATTTGCATTGCTAGGATTAGAAATTGTAACAAATTTAATAGAATAAATATCACAATACAAAAGAGTATTACTTTCAATAGATTGAAGCAAAATATAACTAGCACCAACATCTTGTAAAATACCAACTCTATCAACTAAATTATTAGTACCAATTAAAAACTCTACTCTTACTAATTTACCAATTTGTTCACGCAAAAAAGCAGGAGTATAAATATTATTAGTCATAATTTCAGGAGAATTTGAATTTATATTGATATTTCTTTTTTCTTCAGAATAATTTTTTTCATTTTCGCTCATAATAACCTCCAAAAAATATTAAGTATTTGAATAAGCATGTGTTGGTCTATAAAAACAATGATTAGTTATTCTAGTATGAAAAGTACCAGAACCATTTCTAGGAAAAGTTTGGTCACAGGTAGGCTTAAAAGGATTTAAATACCACAAACACTCACCAGCTTCAATAAGTCTATTACCAGAAAGAGCCCAATCAGCAATATAATAATGCTCATCAGTGGGGTTCATATTATAAATATTTTGAGGATTGTATTTATTATATAAACTTTCAGAAGCACAATCAAATTGACCAGGTTGAAAAATTATATTTCTAATATTGCCATTTTGAGAAATTCTAGAATATTCTCCAACAGAAACATTAACCCTATTCATAATTACAGAAGCAACAGCTTTCATACCTATATCACCTTCACCACCAGCTTCACATTGTACAATCCTAGCTAATAATTCTCTTTCAGAATATGCCATAATAGACCACCTCTAAATATATTATATGCAATCAAACTAAAAGATGTTAAAAAGTGATTGACAAAAATAAGAGGTTTGATATAATAAAAAAAACTAAAGGAGGAATAAAAATGATAGTAGCAGTTGATGGACCAGCTGGAAGCGGAAAAGGAACAGTAACAAAAAGAATAGAAAAGGAATTAGGATTTTTAAACTTAGACACAGGAGCTACATATAGATGTGTAGCATTAGCAACATTAAAAAATAATGTAAAATTAGAAGAAACAGAAAAAATAATCCAAATAGCAAATGAAATAAATATAGAAATAGACAATACTCAAGAAAAAGACATCATATTATTAAATGGAGAAGATGTTAGTAAAGAAATAAGAAGTAAAGAAGTAACTGCAATAGTATCTCAAATATCATCAATAATACCAGTAAGAGAAAAAATGGTAGAAGTACAAAGAAAATTAGCCACAGGGAAAAATGTAATAGTAGAAGGAAGAGATATAGGAACAGTAGTATTCCCAAATGCTGACTTAAAAATATATTTAGATGCAAGTGAAGAAATAAGAGCTAAAAGAAGATACAAAGAAAATATGGAAAATGGTATAAACACAACATATGAAGAAGTATTAGAAAATGTAAAACTTAGAGATTATAATGATAAAAACAAAAAAGTAGGAGCTTTAAAAAAGGCAGAAGATGCAGTTGTGATAGATAGTTCAAAAATGAGTATAGATGAAGTAGTTGAAAAAGTTAAGGAATTAATAAAACAAGCAAATTAACTAGTAGATTAAAAAGATAAAATTTAAAAAAATATATTATGAAAATAGGAACAAAAGTAATTGTTTCTATTTTTTATAAATATTAGTTTAAAGAAACACAAATTCACTTTTTACGTAAACAAATCATAAAATATAGCAAAAACGTAGAATTATAAAAAGATAAAAATCTTATTTATAAACTAAACGTAAAAAGGAGGAGAAAAATGGCCAGTTACATAATTAAAGGAGGAGAAAAACTAGAGGGTACAGTAAAAATATCAGGCTCCAAAAATGCAGCATTACCAATACTAGCAGCAACAGTATTAAATGTAGGTAAAACAACCTTATATAATGTTCCAAACATACAAGATACACAAATGATGTTTAAAATATTAGAAACACTAGGAGGAAAAGTAGAAAAGAAAAACAACAAAATAATAATAGACACATCCAAAATAAACAAATTCGAAATCCCAGAAGAATTAATGCACAAAATGCGTTCATCAGTAATACTCGCAGGAGCCTTGCTAGGCAGATACAAAAAAGCAATATTTTCATACCCAGGAGGTTGTGATATAGGCTCAAGACCAATAGACTTACATTTAAGAAGTTTCGAAAAATTAGGAATAAACGTAGTGCAAAACTATGGAAATATAATATGTGATGCAGAAAAAATAAAAGGTGAAAAAATAGATTTGGATTTTCCAAGTGTAGGAGCAACAGAAAATGCAATATTAGCAAGTGTGTTAGCAGAAGGAACAACAACAATAACAAATGCAGCAAGAGAACCAGAAATAATAGATTTACAAAACTTCTTAAATAAAATGGGAGCTAAAATCATAGGAGCTGGAACAAACGAGATACGAATAACAGGAGTAAAAAAACTAAAAGACATAAGCTACAATATAATGCCAGACAGAATAGAAACAGGAACTTTTTTATGTTTAGCAGTTGCTACAAAAGGAAATTTAATCTTAGAAAACACAAATGCAGAACATATAACACCAGTAATAACAAAATTGCAAGAAGCAGAATGTAAAATAGAAATAGAAAAAAACAAAATAAAAATCAACTCTAATAAAAAAATAAAAGCATTAGACATAAAAACCATGCCATACCCAGGATTTCCAACAGATATGCAATCAGTGTTCTCTGCAATGTTAACTACAGCCAAAGGAACATCTATAATAGTAGAAAACATATTTGAAAACAGATTTAAATATACACAAGAACTAAATAAAATGGGAGCAAAAATAACTGTAGAAGGTAAAAGTGCAATTATAAGAGGAGTACGTAAAATATATGGAGCAAATGTAAAAGCAACAGATTTGCGTGGAGGAGCAGCATTAGTACTAGCGGGATTATCAGCAAAAGGAATAACCAAAGTAGAAAATATAGAGTATATTTTAAGAGGGTATGAAAACTTTGACAAAAAATTAAGAAACATAAATGCAGATATACAAATGATAGATGATAAATACTAATTAGAAAAAATTTAAAATTAAAAGCACAGCCTAATATGATTTGAAAATAATTGATTTTGATGTGACTGGAATAATTTTAGAAATTCTTGATTAATTTTGTGGAAAATGTTCGCGTCGAGCGATTAGCGAGGACTAAGTGAAAGGGCGCCACAAAATCAATCTAGAATTTCTTGAATTATGAAAGGAACCGAAAAATCAATTATTTTCAAATCATATTAGGCTGTGCTTTTAAGCCAAAATCTTTTAGACAAGCATTTTAATAAAAAATATTTGCAAAAACTATGGAAATATGCAAAAATATTTGATAAAATACATTATGTTAAAATTTGGAGGTGAAAACTTTGACCAAAAATCAAAAAGATAAAATAGATGACTTATTCTATTATTCTCCGATAAATACAGAAAAAACAACACAAAAAGAACAAAAAAGGAAAACAAAAGAAAGAGAAAAAAGAATAAAAAAACAAAATAGCCAAAAGAAGGTAGAAAATCAATTTGATTATGATAATGAAATGGTAATCAAGATGACAAATAAAAATAACCAAAAGCAAGAAGAAAAAACTAAACAAAAAATGTCTAAAAAACAAAGACAAATATTAAAAAAGAAAAAAAGAATAAAACTAATGTTAAAATTCACTGCATTATTAATTATAATAATAGCAGGAATTATATTTGCTCTTGTTTCACCAATATTTAATATAAAAGAAATTAATGTTAGTAACAATAATCAAATAAATACAGAAACAATAATAAGTTTATCACAATTAAACTTAGGTCAAAATATATTCAAATTTAATAAAAATAAAGTAAATAAGAATATAAAAACTAATGCATATATAGAAAGCGTTGAAATAAAAAGAAAACTTCCAAATAAAGTACAAATTCAAATAGAAGAAAGAAAACAAGAATATAATGTGGAATTTTTAAATGGATATGCGTATATTAATAATCAAGGTTATATATTACAAATATCAGAAGAAAAACAAGCTTTACCTACAATTCAAGGAATATCCACACCTGACGAACAAATTGTGGAAGGAAATAGACTAAATTCAGAAGATTTGGAAAAACTAGAAGTTATTATTCAAATAATGAATATATGCAAAAATTATGAATTAGACAGTAAAATAACAAATATAGATATATCAACAAAAGATGAATATACACTATATCTAGAAGAAGAAAAAAAGACAATATATTTAGGAGACAAAAGCAATTTAAGCAACAAAATGCTTTATGTGCAAGTAATAATAGAAGAAAATCGTGGAAAAGAAGGAGCAATCTTTGTTAATGGAGATTTAAATAACAATTTCAAACCAAGATTTAAAGAAAAAGTATAATTATTGTAAAGGATGATAGTTATGAAAAACAAAATAAAAATAAGTATTGTTCTAGGAATTATGTGCTTTGCACTAACTGCTGGAATTTGTATACAAATAAAGACAGTAAAAAACTCAAATTCAACAGTAAGTCAAAGCTATACAGAAAATAACTTAAGAGCAGAAGTCTTAAAATACAAAGAAAGATATGATAACAAAATAAAAGAAATAGAAAAAATAGATAAAGAATTAGAAGAAGAAATTCAAAAAGCGACAGAAAATAACTCAGAATTATCAGATGCACAAGAACAAATAAAAGTTGGAAATAAAATTTTAGGATTATCTGAAGTTAAAGGACCAGGAGTTACAATCACTGTAAAAGATAGTGATGTAGAATCAACTAATTTAGTGGATTCAAGTAAGTATCTAGTACATGATAAAGATATATTAGACATTGTAAATGAACTGAAAAATGCGGGTGCAGAAGCAATATCAATAAATGATGAAAGAATAGTTCTAACAACATCTATAATATGTGGTGGAAATGTTATAAACATAAATGAAGAAAAAATAGGCTCACCATTTGTTATAAAAGCAATAGGATTACCAGAGACATTAGCAAACCTAAGTAGACCAGATGGAACATTAGCAAGATTAAAAGAACGTAAAATAAAAGTAGAATTACAAAAAAATAATGACATAACAATTCCAAAATATACAGGTGTGTTTAGTTTTAAATATGCAAAAAGCATTGATTAATAGGAGGTCATTATAGATGAAAAAAGGAAAATTGAAAAAAGGAAAGATAACTGTTGTTATAACAATTGCAATAGCTTGTTTTGCTTTAGTTACAGTAATGTTTATGCAATTTAAAGTAGTAAATGAGACTGATATAACTTCAATAGAAACAATGAGAGAAGAAGAACTTAGAACAGAGCTTGCTAATTGGAAAGAAAAATATAAAGAAGCGGATGAACAATATCAAGAAAAAACAGCCAAACTTCAAGAATATAAAGATAAAGAGGAATCAAATACAGAAACATCCCAATTAGTTCAAAAAGAATTAGAACAAATAAATATGTATCTAGGAAAAACAGATGTAACTGGAGAAGGAATAACAATAAAACTTAAAGATTTTACAGATGAAGAAGGAAATATACAATCAATAACAGCAGAAGACTTATTAGTAATAGTAGACTATTTAAAGTCAGCAGGAGCAGAAGCAATATCAATAAATGAACAAAGAATTGTTAATACTTCAGAAATAGTTTATGTCGGAAATTCTATAGTATATATAAATCAACAAAGAATATTAGCTCCATATACAATAAAAGCCATAGGAAACCAAACATATTTAGAGAGTGTATTATTGGGAAATGGTGGTTATGTAGATGAACTAAAAAAAATAGGATTTGATGTTGATATAGAAAGAAGCAATAAAATTAGCATACCAAAATATCAAAAAGAATTAGCGCATAAATATATACAATAATTAGGTATATAAAAAAGAAAGGACTGGAAAAAATGGTTTTATTAGTAATAATAATTGCATGTTTATTAGGAGCAATAGTAGGATTAAATGCTCCAATCATATCTTATACATATTCAAGCTATTTAGCAATAGCAATAGTCGCAGCATTAGATTCAGTGTTTGGTGGAATAGCATCAGTTATAAACAAAAAATTTGATATAAAAATATTTATATCAGGATTTTTTGGAAATGCAATTTTAGCAATTTTACTAACTGTATTAGGGCAAAAATTAAATGTTGACATATATTTAGCAGCAATAGTTGTATTTGTATGGAGAATGTTTATGAACTTAGGAATAATAAGAAGATATTATGTAGAAAAATGGACAGATAAAATCAAAAGCAAAAAACAAGAAAAAAATAATAAAGAAAATGAAATAAAAGAAAAATAGCAAGATTTCAACACTTATCTAGTTTGTTACAAAAATATTACAAAAATATTACAAAAATATAACAATTTCTATTGACAATTTTTTAAAAATGTAATATAAATACAACTAGAAATTTAGTACTAAAAAATGGGGGAATTAACTTGGCAATAGGTGATATTATAGTTGGTGTAGATATAGGAACAACAAAAGTAGCAACAGTCATAGGGGAAGTAAATAATTTTGAACAAATAGAAACTATATGTAATACATCATACAAGTGTAGTGGATTAAAAAAAGGAAAAATAATAAATGAGGATGAAATAAGTTTAAGTTTAGCAAAAACTATAAAAGATGCCGAGGATGAAACAAACTTAAAAATAAATTCTGCATATGTAACAATTCCAGGAAAATATGTAACAATTGTACAAAATAGCATAACCAAAGAAGTAAAAGATAAATATTCTGGAATATCAATAAGAGACGTTCAAAGTGCAATTATGCAAGTTAAAGATATAGAGATACCCGAAGGGAAGACACTAATAGACATAGTACCAGACAAAATAGTTTTAGAAAATGGTACAGTTGTAGCAGATCCAGTAGGAAGCTTAAGCTCAAGTTTTACAATGAGTGCACAAGTTATTTTAGCAGATAAAGATTATGTAAGACAATTAAATAGCATATTTAAAAAAGCTGGCTTAGAAATAGATGGAATAGTTCCAATTGCATTAGCTGAAAGAAATTTAGTATTAGATAGTAATGAATTACATGACAATATTGCAATTATAGACGTTGGAGCAGAAAATACAGATATAGGTGTATTTGAAAATTCAAGTTTTATTTATACAAACTCTATACCACTTGGAGGAGAGAATATAACAAATGATATAGCAGTAGTATTAAATATAACTGAAGAAGAAGCAGATAAATTAAAAAGACAATATGGACTAGCTCTAAAATCTTTTATAGATAATGATAATGATATAATACTTAATACTTGCAAAGATAATAACAAAAATAAAATAATAAAAAGCTCTGAATTAATTGAAATAATAGAAGCAAGAATTGAAGAAATGTTTTCTATTATAAATAAAGACTTGACAAATCAAGGAGTAAAACCTAGAATAAATAATATTATTTTAACAGGTCAAGGAATAGTAAATATAAGCAAAAGTGATGTAGCTGGAAAAATAAACTTAAATATTCCAGTAAAAATATCAACAGGAAGATTAATGACAACAACACGCCCAATATATAGAACAAGCTTTGCATTAGTTAGATATATAGCATCAAGACCATTTACAAAAACAGTATCAAGTAGTATAGATACACAATCAGATGAAAGCTTTTTCAAAAATATAATAGAAAGAATAAAAGAATTCTTTTATAGTTAATAATTAGTTATTATTTTTAAAAATATATAAACAAAGTTTTAAGGGAGGAAAAAACCAAATGATGGAATACGAAGATAACAATATAACAATGATGGATGGAACAGCAACAATAAAAGTAATTGGTGTTGGAGGAGCAGGAAATAATGCTGTAAACAGAATGATTGAATCTGGAATAAAAGGAGTAGACTTCATAGCAGTAAACACAGATAGACAAGCATTACAACAATCAAAAGCAAATACAAAAATTCAAATTGGAGAAAAAATAACAAGAGGATTAGGTGCTGGAGCAAACCCAGATATTGGAGCTCAATCAGCAGAAGAAAACAAATCAGAAGTTGCTGAAATTTTAAGAGGAGCAGATATGGTATTTGTTACTGCCGGAATGGGTGGAGGAACAGGTACAGGTGCTGCGCCAATAGTTGCTTCAATAGCAAAAGAAATGGGAATATTAACAATAGGTGTTGTTACAAAACCATTTACATTTGAAGGTAAAAAAAGATTATCACAAGCAGAACGTGGTATAGAAAGCTTAAAAGGAAAAGTAGATACATTAGTAGTAATACCAAATGATAAATTACTACAAATAATTGATAGAAAAACATCAATTATAGAAGCATTCAAAATGGCTGATGATGTATTAAGACAAGGTGTACAAGGTATATCAGACTTAATAGCTGTACCAGGACTAGTTAACCTAGACTTTGCTGATGTAAAAACAATAATGTTAAATCAAGGAATGGCTCATATGGGAGTTGGTAGAGCTTCAGGAGAAAATAGAGCAGAAGATGCTGCAAAAGAAGCAATCCAAAGTCCATTACTAGAAACATCTATAGAAGGAGCTAAAGGAGTAATAATTAATATTACTGGTGGAGAAGATTTAGGATTACATGAAGTAAATACAGCTGCTGAATTAGTTCAACGCAGTGTAGACCCAGAAGCTAATATTATATTTGGTACAGTTACAGACCCAAGCATGCAAGATGAAATCCAAATAACAGTTATAGCAACTGGATTTGAAAAAAATGAAAATGATATATCAAGCATAGGAGTAGACAACATAGTTTCAAAAACATGGGAAAAGAAAATAAATTCAATCCCATCAAGTTCTGATGTAAGTTCATCACAAAATGATTTAGACATTCCATCATTTTTAAGAAAAAATAGAAATAAAAATATGTAAAATGACATACTATAAAATAAAAGAAAAGAAATAATCGAAAATATTCGATTATTTCTTTTTTTCTACAATAAAAAAAGACAGACTTTGTAAAAACAATATAGTAGAATATAAAAGCAGGTGAGCAGAATGACAATGTATATAGATATTGTAATAATTGAAAACTTAATAATGAACTATATAATTTTATATGCCACAGGAATAGTAACAAAAGTAAAAATGAAAAAAATAAGAGTGTTAATATCAAGTTTAATAGGAGCAATATTTGTAGCAATACAATATGTAACTAATTTAAAAATATATTCCAATATAATAGTAAAAACTATTTTATCAATATTAATGATATTCATAGCATTTAATCCACAGAAAATAAAACAATTAGGAAAACAATTAATATTATTTTATTTAACGACGTTTACTTTTGGAGGAGTAGCAACATATTTAATATATGTAATAAAACCACAAGATATAATAATAAAAAATGGAATGTTTGTAGGAACATATGTATTAAAAACAATTTTTTTAGGAGCAATACTAGGAACAGTAATAATAATAATAGCATTTAAAATCTCAAAAAATAAAATGACTAAAAAAGATATACTATGCCAAACAAAAATAAAATTAGAAGGAAAAGAAATAACATTAAATACAATGCTTGACACAGGAAATATGCTAAAAGAACCCATATCTGGTACTCCTGTAATAATAGTAGAAAAAACATCCTTGTATGAACTAATGCCGAAAGAAATATTAGAACATACAGAAGAAATATTAGGAGGTGATTTTGAAAAAATACCAGAAGAAATAAAAAACAAATACATATCAAAATTCAAAATGATACCATTTTCATCCTTAGGAAAACAAAATGGTATGCTATTAGGAATAAAAGCTGAAAAAATTGAAGTGTTAAATGAAAATTATAAAAACGATAAAAAAAATGTAATTATAGGAATTTATAATAAATCTTTAACAAAAAGAGGAGAGTATAATGCTTTAATAGGAATAGAACTATATTAAATCAGGAGGTGTAAAAATGAATATAAGCGATTGGCTAAAAAAAGGTTTAGACAATTTGACAACAATTTGTGCAAAATACATAAATGAAAATAATGAAATAGACTATCTACCAATATTTTATATAGCAGGAAGTCAAACACTACCACCACCACTAGAAAGTAAAGAAGAGGAGGAACTTATAAAAAAATTATCAGAAGAAGATAATTTAAAAACAAGACAAATATTAGTTGAAAGAAATTTGAGATTAGTAGTATACATAGCAAAAAAATTTGAAAATACAGGTATAGGAATTGAAGACCTAATTTCAATAGGAACCATAGGTCTTATGAAAGGGGTAAATACATTTAATGCAGAAAAAAATATAAAGCTTGCAACATATGCTTCAAGATGTATAGAAAATGAAATACTTATGTATCTAAGAAAAAACAACAAAATAAAAGGAGAAATATCAATAGATGAACCATTAAATAAAGATTGCGATGGAAATGAATTACTACTTTCAGATATTTTAGGAACAGATCCAGATATAACATCAAGAAAATTAGAAGATGAAGTTGATAAAAAATTATTAAAAGCTTCTATATTAAAATTAAATCAAAGAGAAAAAGACATAATGGAAATGAGATTTGGATTTAAAACAGGAAAAGAAAAAACTCAAAAAGAAGTAGCTGATGAGCTTCGGAATATCACAAAGTTATATATCAAGATTAGAAAAGAAAATTATAAATAAAATAAAAAAAGACATAATGAGTAAAACTGGTTAAAAGAATAAAAAAACTTCTTTTGGAAATAATATAAATAATTATTTTAAAAGGAGGTTTTTTTCTTGTTAAATAAAGTAGAAATATGTGGAGTAAACACATCAAAACTACCTTTACTTAGTAAAGAAGAAAAAGAAGAACTATTTATTAAAATAAAAAATGGAGATGAAGAAGCTAGAAATAAATTTATTAATGGGAACCTAAGATTGGTATTGAGCGTTATTCAAAGATTTTACGGAAGAGGAGAAAATGCAGATGATTTATTTCAAGTTGGATGTGTTGGTTTAATAAAAGCAATAGATAATTTTGATTTAACACAAAATGTACAATTTTCAACATATGCAGTACCGATGATAATAGGAGAAGTAAAAAGATATCTAAGAGATAATAATAGTATAAGAGTAAGCAGATCTGTTAGAGATTTAGCTTATAAAGCAATGCAATTCAAAGAAAGGTACACAAAAGAACATGGAAAAGAACCTACAGTAGAAGAAATTGCAAAAGAACTAAATGTAGAAAAAGAAGAAATAGCATTTAGTTTTGACGCGATTCAAGACCCGGTATCATTACAAGAACCAATATATAATGATGGTTCAGAAAGTATATATATAGTAGACCAAGTAAAAGATAATAAAAACACAGATGAAAACTGGGCGGAAAAAATGACAATTATGCAGATTATGAAAAAACTAAATGAAAAAGAAAAAATGATTATACAAAAAAGGTTTTTTGACGGAAGAACACAAATGGAAGTAGCAAATGAAATTGGAATATCACAAGCTCAAGTATCTAGATTAGAAAAAAATGCATTAGAACATATAAAAAGATTATACAAATAATAAGGAATGTTTTTTATATAAAAAACATAAAATGAAATAAAGAATAGACGGCAAAATATAGTCGTCTACTTTTATTTAGGAGGAAAACATATGCAAGATAAAGGATTAGATTTTAAACATAAAGAAGTAATAAATATAAAAGATGGAAAAAGACTAGGATATGTTCAAGATGTATGTGCTGATTTAGAGACTGGAGTTATAACTTCTATTATTGTACCTGGAAGCAATAAAATTATGAATATATTTGCTGGGAATAATGATATTGTAATACCTTGGCAAAATGTAAAATGTATAGGAAATGATTTAATCTTGGTTGAAATTTAAATTAAAATAAAAAAATATAAAAAAATAATAAAAAATCATTGACATTTTATATCAAAGATGTTATTATAAATAGGCACAAAGCGAAGAGAAAAAACAACAAAAAAGTTTTGAAAAAAATAATTAAAAAATTTTAAAAAAACTATTGACAATTATCGACAATTTGTGCTAATATAAATAAGTACTTTGCGAGAGAAAAAATAATAAATAAAACGAAAGAGTTAGTAATAAAATAAACTTAAAAAAACGACACAAATAATTACTAATTTTTATTTTGACAAAAAATAAAAAAACTTTCAAAAAACACTTGACAAAGTAAGAATATTTATAGTATAATAAGTTTCGTTCTACACAGAAAAGAACGAGAAAGTACATTGAAAAGTAAACAGTAAAATCCTTTAGAGAATAAACCAAAGCGGTACAAAATAAAAGTACCGAACAGTAAATTTTTAAAAGTTTTTTATTAAAAAAGCAAGAAGCAAAAAGAGCTTGAGAAAAACTTAATTATTTTGATTTATAAGTTGTCGAAAGACAAAGTATAGATACCAAAAACAAGAGAGTTTGATCCTGGCTCAGGATAAACGCTGGCGGCGCACATAAGACATGCAAG
>ERZ773116.874-NODE-874-length-31284-cov-4.852765_pt1 | contig 31284 bp, 19 predicted proteins | sample MGYA00580563_ERZ773116 | MGnify/ENA primary metagenome ERZ773116 (study PRJEB29015, sample SAMEA2737864) | human gut metagenome | biome: human gut; feature: human-associated habitat; material: faeces | place: China | collected 2012 ... | reverse complement strand
TCAATGCTGCCGGTATCTGCGTGGCAGACCTGTACCGAAATATCCTCATTATAAAGGTCTGTGTTCAGGACCGCTTCTGCGCCGGCCAGCGTATCATAGCGTACGCCGTTGACCTTGGCATAGTACCCGCCGCAGCAGGCGGTGTCTGTTCTGCTGTTGGGATAGGTGCCGGAGAGGTAGAGAGCGGCGGTCTCCCGGTCTACCTTAACATAATAATCCGTGGTATCTCGATCAAAGCGGGCCGTTGCGCCCTTTGGAGTTACAAAGGGCAGTGTCTCATCCTTTGTGGCAATAGTCAGGCTGGACAGGTGCAGCTGCCGCAGCAGCTGAATATTGTAGTCCTGATAGTAGGTAGTGCCGTTTTCTGTCTTGGAAATGCGGATCGTCACCGTCTGGCCGTAACCGGCCTTGGCCACGGCGTAGGTCAGGCTCTGAGCAAGATCCGTTTTGCTGACAGGCGTTGTGATCGTCTCCATCCGTGCGAGATTATGAATCCCCGGCACGGTGCTTTGGGTCCGATACAGCGCCGTCACGGTTCCGGTTGCCGTGGCCTGCATGGCAACGGAGCTGTTGCAGTCGGACACCGTATAGTTGTAGGTGTGGTCTTCCGCCGTGAAGGTCTTGTCGGCGGCGTAGGCGATCCGGCTGGAAGCATAGGTGCCGTTGTAGAATGCCAGATCGGTCAGCCAGTCGGTGGTGACAGGCTCCGGGACGGACACATTCAGTCCGCTGGAGGCCGTGAAGGTGATCTGCGTATGATACCAGGTGTTCTTCGTGGCGATGCAGGTATAGCTCTCGCCGGGGACCAGGTGATAGATCCCGTCCACCGGGGCAATCTCGGAGCCTGCTCCATTGATCACCTGCACCGTTGTTCCGGAAGGCACAGCCAGCGTCACCGGTACGGAAGCTACCTTCTGAATGTGGAGGGTATAGGTGCTCTGCTCCCCGTTGGGCGCTGCTACCTGAATCATGTGATCCTGCGTGTCTCCGGTCAGCTGCACCGCCCCGGTTCCGGTGACGGTATAATCCTCACCAAATGGTGCGGCGTCAATATCCACAGTGGAGGACACGGTTTTTAGGCTGTACTCCCGGGTGTTGGGCGCAAACTCCAGGGGCAGCTTGGTCCCCTCCGCCGTGGCTGCCAGAGCCTTCAGCGTGGGCACACGGGTCACGGTGACATCGTAGGACTGAATCTGCGTGTAGCCGTCCGAGCCTGTATACTGTGCTTCCAGCGCGAAGGTCTTGCCCTCCATGCCAGAGGTCAACAGATAAGTAAGGGATGTGGCTGTGCTGTTCCAGCTGCGGGATATGCCCGACATATCCTTGCCGTTGGTGCCGGTATAGATGGTGCGGAGCTTGGTGGTCTTGGTATTCGGGACATTGCCCATCGCCGCATTCAGATACACGCTGCTCAGAGCATTGGCTGTATCCTCGATCCAATACTGCGCCGTGTGGTTTTCACGGTTTTGTGCAGCGCGGTAGGGTTCCTGATCGGCATCCAGCAGCCGGATATTGCCGAACCACTCGCCGTAGGGCAGGGTCGCAGAGACCTGGGCGTCGGCGGAAACCGTCAGCGTTCCCTCTGTGCGGTTATATCCGCCGTCGGACACACGGAACTTATAGTCACCGGCGATGACCTGGACGCTGCCGGTGCCGGTGGTAACATTGCCATAGACATCCGTAAGGGAGAGGATCGGTGCCTCCACCGCATTGCCGTTTTGGGTTGCTGTGGCGGAGACGGTGTATTTGGTCCCGTCCAGAAGGGCCGCATATTCGGCAATGGCGTCTTTCAGGTTTTTCAGCAATGGTCCTGCCGAGTCGGCAGTTGCCGTCCGCAGGCCCTTCAGCGCCGCTGCGTAGGCACTGGCCGCTGCCGGATAATTCTGCACATGGTTGGTCATGTCCAGGTAATCCGCCATTTGGATAATCAGCTGGATAGCTGCGTCCGAATAAGTCGAAGATACATGGAAACAAAGGGCCTTGACGGAAGAAGCCGGAGCGTCCAGCTTATAGCCACCCTTGTCATAATAGAGCAGGTAATTGGCGGAAACGCCGTTGATCTCATAGACGAATCCGTTTTCCAGGCCGACAAAGTCAATATCTGAATCCGCCAGCGCCTGTTGAATGGTTTGCCCAGATTTATACTGGATACGGGTCGGCTCCACGATGGTGCTGTTGGCGTTCATAGCCACAAGCACAAAGCTACCGGCGTACCCCTCTGCGGCCATCGCCGTGACCGGCATGGCGGCAGAGAGCAGAAGCACCAGACTCAGCAGCAGAGCCATTACTCTTTTGTGCATTTTCCTTCCTCCTTTTTTTCAATACAGGCAGTTCCATAGCCGGTACCGTATTTTCTCCCAGGTTGTCCAGCTGCCCTTGCAGGCATCCAGTACACGCACGGCAAATGAGTCAACCTGCTTGCGCTGCTCCGGGGTCATCTCCTGGGTGCTGAACAGCGCCTTTTGATTCAGTTCTGCGGCCTCCGCAGCATCCTCCGAGAACTGCACCGTACTGTGGCGCAGCAGGCAAACGGCATAGCCATAGCGCATGGCAATGGCCTGCCGGTCGTTTGCGGCGTCGATAGCGGCCATCTTCTTCCGAAACACCCTGCGGCGATGGAAAATGCACCCGGCCAGCAGCAGGATCAGCAGCAAGGGAAGAAGCAGTAGGTAGTGGGCATTCAGTGAGAAGGTAAATCGGTCCTGCTTGTGCTCGTTGATCTCCTCTGGCTGCTCCACCTCTACAAATTGCTGGGTGTTGTTCTCATAGGTATTCTCATCCGGGCTGTCGCCGCCCAGGGACAGTTCCTCGTCGTCTATGTAGCCGGGAGTCACCTCGAACGGCACAAAGCCGACACCGCTGACATAGTATTCCGCCCAGGCGTGGGCGTTTTCTTCCGTCAGGGTAATGGTCTCACCGGCCTTGTAGCGGGCGGCATCCTCTGCCGAGAGGTAATACCCCTCCACATAGCGGGCCGGAACGCCCATGTAGCGCAGCATCAGCACCGCTGCCGTGGCGTAATGGACGCTGTAGCCGTGTCCGCTGCGCTCCAGCGTATATTGCAGGAAGTCGCCGCTGCCGTTCATGGTCCGGGCAGTCTCATCGTAGGTCATGGCTTCCCGTAGATAGTCAAAGATGATGGTGCGGATGTCGCTGATGGTCCGGGTCTGGGTGTCCAGCTTCAATTGCCGCTGGAGGACGGCCCAGCTGTCCTGAGTCATTTGCAGGTCCACGGCCCGGAGATAGTCGGCATAGGCCTGCTCCTTGGATAGATAGGTCTCGATGTTTTCCCGGCTCTGGGCTGTGGAGAGGTTCCGCTGGATCTGATACCAGTCCGGGACGCTGCCTTTCAGATAATACAGGCTCTCTGCCGGGGGCAGATTCGTGTCCCCGATGCGGTCCGCTGCCAGCGTTTCGCTGCCGTAGACGGCGTAGGGGTAGTAGCCGTGGGCGGAACAGGCGGAGAGATTTCGTATAGTCATGGACAGCGGTGTGGCCGTCTCCGTATAGCCATCCGCCAGTGCAATCTGACTCTGGCCGTAGAAACCCGCCTCATGGAGCCAATAGAAAAGGTCCTCATATTGGGCGGTTTCTTCGGTATCGGCTGCTTTCCAGCCGGTGCCGGTGTAGGTGTCGTAGACCTGCCCACGCAGATACATCTTTTCCGGCTGCTCCATTGTGACTTCCAGCGCCGGGGTGTCGCTTTTATTCCAGGCGGGTAAGTTCTTGAGGTTTCCTTCCGGCATGGAATTGGTATCGCTGTCGTAGTGCCGCTGGTGAAGCTGGGTTTGCATCGTCTCGACCATGTCTGTATTCAGCTTGTCTTGGCAGGACAGGCCAATCAGCAGACACAGCGCTGCACACAGGACCGGCAAGATCAGCTGTGCCGGAACGCCTGCAAGGGCTTCTCCCTCTGCCGTGTGCTGCACCATCAGCAGCACCGTGCCAATAATCAGCAGCCCACCGCCGATGCCTATGGGAAACAAGCCCAGCAACAGGGCTGCATAGCAGGGCAGCAGAATCGGCAAGGCCAGCAGCATCCGTCCGCTCCATGCGCTGCGGCTGAGAAGCAGCGACACCGCCAGTAGCAGAACCGTTACCGCCAGAGGCAGAAATTGGGCATCCGCTGCCGCAAGGTCCAGGTAGATCTTCCCGGTCTTTTTCGTCAGCAGGGTCAGGAAATCATTTGCCAGTGTTCCAAAACCGGGTAGGACAAACTTGTTCAGTGCCAAGCTCAGAAGAAGCAGCACGCCGATGCCCGCTGGAACGAGCCAGTTCCCGATTCTGGTTTGGTATACTATCAGCAACGCCGCCTGCATCAAAATCGCAGCTGCTGTCATGGCCCACCATGGGTAGGGAACAGAGGGAAATGCAGCGGTTAAAAGCAAGCAGAAGCCCACCGTCAGAACGGCACAGACCACCCAAGCGCCCCAGGGAAAGTGCAGCTTTTTCTGTGCCGTTTCGGTGACAATCCACTGGAGTCCATTTTCATTTTTTCGCATGATGGGTTAAACCTCCAGTCGCTGCATGGCCTCGGAATAATTCTGCGGGGCAAAGGTGGTCGCACCGGGGTACTGTTCTTCGGTACAGAGGATGAAATGCACCCGTCCGTCCGTGAGCAGCTGTTCTTCCGGCGCTGTGCCGAAACAGAGAATTCGGCTGTAACCGTCAGTTTTGGGCAGGCGGCACTCAGCGCTGCCCCTGGTCTTTACCAGAGCCGGGATAGCCTGCAAAAGCTGGTTTTCCTCTGAAATGTCCTGGACCTGCAGATCGTCCCGGTCCGTCCAGCACAGGGTATAGGGTACACCACTTTGCAGCAGTGCCATGCCTGCGGAGGACACGACCTCCGCCAGTGCGTCCATCTGCTGGGGGTTACCGCCGGTGCGCTTATCCCAGAATACCAAAAGGGAACGGCTCTCCGGCTGGCTGGCCTCTTTCAGAATCAGCTCATCTAACTTGGAGGACAGCTTCCAGTGAATTTGCCGGATGTCATCGCCGGGGCGATACTCCCGGAGCTGGTACACCTCGCTGCGGTCCTCACCCCGTCGATTGGAAGCGCCGTCGTCGGCATAGGCCGGTCGGGCGGTCATGTCCGCCTCCATTGGATACAGGTCCGGGAGGATGGTCAGACGGGCATCCGCTTTCACGAGGGCCTTCATGGGAAGCAGGCCCAGATAGTCCAGCAGGGTAAACCGGCTGATCTGCACATACACTCTGCCGCAGAAGCTGCTTTGCAGCAGGATGGTTTGGCTGCTTTCACCCTTGGCTCCGATGCTGCCGGTCAGCGTCACTGTCTGATCTTCCTCAGTGAGATCATTGCGGATAGAGACCTGACAGCCATAGCGCATTACGGGCAGAAACGCTCCGTTGCGGATGCGCACCCGACAGCTGACTGCCGTGCGTTTTGCCGCTGTGGCCGGGGTCAGAATGTCCGCCTGCAGGTGCCTGCGGACATAGAAATTGACCGCCCAGGAGGCCAGGGGCAGCAGGAGCAGCAAGCAGAGTCCGGCCAGCGCCCAGAAGGAGCCGCTTGTAAGAAGCAGCGCCGCCAACGCCAGCAGCAGGATCAGATAACACAGGGCGCTGCCTAAGATCGTTTTTCTCATTTGCTGGAAAATTCCCGGACATCCGGCTTCTGGACGGAGGTAAGTACATTTTGCAGGATCAGTGCCGCTGTATAGTCCTGGAGCCGCGCCTTGGAGTTGAGGATCAGACGGTGGACGCACACATCCGGGAACACGGCGCACACATCGTCAGGGATCACATAGTCCCGGCCCTCTAAGTAGGCGTTGGCCTTGGCCGCACGGGTCACAGCCAAAGCGCCACGGGGACTGACACCCAGGGTCACATAGGCGTTGGAGCGGGTCAGATCCACCAGCTCTGCAATATAGTCATAAATTCGGTCTGCCACATGGATATTGCTGACCTCTGCAATGAGCTTTTCCAGCTCGGCAGGGGAAGTCACTGTCTGGCAGGCAGAGAGCGGGTCCACATGATGGCGATCCTTCAGCAGTGCCGCCGTGCTGGCCCGATTGGGATAGCCCATGCTCAGTTGGAGCATGAAACGGTCCAGCTGGGATGCGGGCAGCATCTGCGTACCCGCAGAACCCACCGGGTTTTCCGTTGCCAACACGATAAAGGGCTTCGGCAGGGGCCGGGTCACGCCGTCCACGGTGACCTGCAACTCCTCCATAGCCTCCAGCAGAGCGGATTGGGTCTTGCTGGAGGTACGGTTGATCTCGTCCGCCAGCAGCAGATTGGTCATAATGGCTCCGGACTGATATTTCAGCTTGCCGTCTGCCTTATCGAATACGGAAAACCCGATAATATCCGATGGCAGGGTGTCGGAGGTGAACTGGACACGCTTGGAGTCCAGACCTAGCGTTTTGGAAAATGCCTTGGCCAGCGTCGTCTTGCCTACACCGGGGACATCCTCCAGTAGCACATGGCCCTGTGCCAGGATGGCCAGCAGCACCTTGCGGACGATGTCCTCCTTGCCCAAAACGACCTTGTTGACCTCTGCCTGAATTTGATCTGTCAGCTTGTTCATGCTTTTTTCCTCTTTCTGCCGATGATGTAGATCGCACCGGCGGCGATTACGACTACCGCACCGATCACGGCGCAGATGATGATTCCGTTTGTGCCGAATGCCTCACGGGGCGCTTGAGTGCCGTCAAAATGCAGCACCCACGGCTGCCCGGACCGCACACGCTGCACAGCCACTAAGGCCAGGACGGATTGGGCCGTTGCCAGGCCGTCGCCGGCCCCCTCCAGCACATGGCGGTAGGTGCCGTCCGCTTCCCGGAACTGGGAAAGCTCCGTCAGCAGGGTGTGCTCGCCCTTAACAAAACGGCTATCCGTCTCCGGGTCAATGCCCAGCGCACACAGGGCCAGGATGACCTGGGCGGTGCTTTCCGCATTTTCATCGCCGTAGGCGATATACCCGCAAGTGTCCGTCAGCTGGCCGGAAAGATAGGAAAGTGCTGCGTCGATCTCGGTCTCCATCTGGTCCCGATAGGGAGCTAGGGCCTGCACCGCCATAGCGGTGATGTCCACATCCGATTTTCCGGGGATCAGGCCGAAGCCGCCGTCCGGCTCCTGAGCAACGGAAATGGCATTTACCATGTCCTCCCGGGAATACAGGGCGTCTGCCGGGACCTCTGTGTCCCCGGCATCCAAGGTCAGCAGCGCCCATATCCAGCCATTTAAGCCCTGAGCGCCCGGATCACGGGCATAGTTGTAAGTACCCTCTGCGATCAGGTCAATGGCCGATCCGTCGGGCTTCGTGCCGAAGTTGGTGGGGTTGCCTCCCAGTGCCAGCACCGTTAAAGAAATCCGGTGGTATTCCGTGGCCTTGTTGCGGTCCAGGCATCCGTTTTTGGCGTATGCGTCCTCCACATGGGCCTTCAGTTCCGCCAAATAGTCGGAATAGCTCTCCCTTGTGCCGGACAGTGCCATAGCTATGGCCAGCCAATCGCAGACGGAATCGCCTGCAGGAAACAATTCCCGGTCTTTCAGCAATTCACCCTTCTTGCCGCCCAGAGCGGACATTCCCTCCGCACTCTGTGCGATCTGTTTTTTCAGCGAGGGAGCGCTTTCCGCAAGGGCCAAAGTCGGAAGCAGAAGCAGCACACAAAGAAGTGCCGCTAATATTCGTGTTGCACTTTTCATGCAGTATCCTCCATCGTTCGTTTCAACGCCCTTCTACTTTACCGTTCCCGTGTCCCGTTAGAGCGTTTCCCATCCTCCGCCGCATCAGCCGGTCCTATTCGGAAGTTGGCTCTGTGGGCGTCGGTTCCGTGGGGATCGGGTTCCGTGGGGACCGGGCTCCGTAGGGGCAGGCTCTATTGGCTCTGTTCCGCCGCCGGTGGCCGGGAGAATATCTGTTTTCTCCTCATGGCACTTGGAGCAGCGATAGTGGATGTAACCATCCTCTGTTTCGGTGGGTTCCAAACGGTCCGTCTCCACGAAGTCGTGGCCCAGGGCTTGGTAGCCGCCGTTGATCCACAGGCCGCAGTAGCTGCTCAGTGAACCGTAGCCGCCTCCGGTGGAATCGTAGCCGCCGATGTCCTTGCCGTAGGACAGGGTGAAGCGCACATAAATGGTAATGCCGTTGCGGACCTTGTAGCCACTCATGCCGGTACCCTCATACAGGGTGCCGTTGATGGAGTACATCCAGCCCGAGCCTTGGGTATAGTCAAACTCCCCGATGCTATCCCGGTCATAGTTGTCATTGGTGGTGATGCCGTCCCGCAGGATCAGCTCCCAAAGATGCTCCGGGACATTGGCACGGTAGGCAATGTCGCCCCGGCTAATCCGGCGCAGATAGAAGTTCATAGTGGTGGACCCCTGGTAATCCGGCTCATAACCGCGCTCCTGCAGGAAGCGCAGCAGCACGGATGCCGCCGTTTCGCCCTCCACGATGTCCAGCGTACCGGTATCCAGAATGCCCAGGCCGATGGTGGTCGCATCCAGCACCACATCCACCGAGCCTGCCGGGTCGCCCTCACTGATCTGGTGATAGGTGACGGTGTAGACCTTCATGGTGGAGTTTCCGTTACCATCCCAGGCCAACACCCGGACGATGTGGGTTTCTTCATCGCCCAACTGAGGGGGATCGAAATACAACTCGTAGGTGGGTTGAGAATCGCCGTAGCTCTTTTCCACGGTTTTGCCGTCCAGCGTGACCCGAATTTGATTGGAATAGATCACACCGGCTCCCAGCTCTGCGTTGGCACGGGCAATCACCGTCAAGGGGAAGGTTTGGGAGCTCATGTCCAGGCTGGCCCCGTCCAGATTGGTAACGATGGAGGGTGGATAGTCCCCCACCGTCGGGTGGGTATCGTCCGCAAGATTCGCGTAATAGCCCACCCGGTACTGAACAAGTCCCAGAAAGGTCTCCCCATCATAAAGAGACAGCACAAAGAGGTTATCTGCGTTGAAATCCAGCTGTGCCTCGTAGTCCTGGTTATTCTGAGAAGTAAGCAGCAATCCGTTTCCGGAATTGGTCTCATTTTTCAGCCGGACACGGATATGCAGATCGCCCTTACCCAGGGGATAGGCCACAAAGGTCAGCTTGCTGTCGGGCAGCTCTGCCTTGGTAAGCTGCTGGGTTTTCAGTGTCGTATAAATGCGGGGGGTATCATCCTCCTCACCGCCGCTGCCGTGGTCACCTCCGCTGCCGCCGTGGTCCCCGTCGTCTCCGCCGGTGCCATCACCATGGTCACCGGAATCCTCGGAGCCGCCTTTGTTATCGTCTGACTTGGAGCCGCCCTGGTCGCCCTTGCCGGGGTTATCCGTGGGGTCTGTGGGGCCCGATGGATCCGGCTTGGTGTCATCGGGTTTCTGCGTGTCATCCGGGTTCTGTGGCTCATCGGGCTTCTGCGGCTCTGATGGGTCCTGGGCAGTATCCGTATTCTCTGTATTATCCTTGCCGGAGCTTTGTCCGCCGGTGCTGCCGGAGCCTTGCAGCGACTCTGCCTGGAGCCGATCCGGCTGAGTGCTGATGGGATTCTCCGGCCTTGTCCGACCGGAGGAAAGAAGTGAGAGGCTGATCCCTGCCACCAGCACAATGACCAGCAAAATACTCACGGCGCTATATAGGCCGCTATGTTTTTTCATACGGGTATCCTCCAAATGCTTATTTTGGATTCTTACCATCGTCTCCTAAAACAGGAGGCAATGGTAAAGCCCCAAAATATGGCGAATTGCCTCCCCTCCCAAAAGGGAGGGGAAGCTATGGATTCGCCTTGGTTTACTTAGAATTTTTGACGACCGCAACGGCGTCGGTGGAGTTGACGGCCTTGTCAAGGTTCACATCCGCGCGCAGGAACTTCCGCACAGAGACTTTCTCGAAGTCGGTGTACTTGCCGCTGTAGATGTCATAGGTGAGTTGCGCATCGTTGATGTCCACAACGCCTGTCTCGTTGACATCATAGCTCTGCTTCACTTCCTCGGCTGTGGCGCTGGCCTGGGCGATATTGGCCTCAGCCGTAGCCACAGTGAATGTCTCATTCTTGTCCACAATCACCAGCCAGCTGTACACATTCTCACCGTAAGCGGTAGTCTTATACATGACATTATCGCCGTAGGCAAAAGCCTTGCCCTCTTCGGGGGTGCCGGTCACGGTTACCAGAAACACGGTCTTGTTATCCATCTGCACATACTCGGAAACAGCTACCTCCATGGTCAGAGTGGATTTCTTCTCGATGGTGATGACCAGATTGCCGGTGACATTGGCGATGGTGTAGGCGTTGTTAGCACCCTCGGTAACAGCCACGGCCTTGCCGCCCATGGTGGCGGAAATGGTGTACTTGAAGCCGTCCTTCTTCGCCACGGTGAAGGTGTAGGTGGCGTTTTCCTTGACGGAGCTTTCGCCGGTGGCCTCGCCTGCACCGTTGCCTGCAAAGGTGACAGTGAAGGTCTCCGGCTGCTTGACCTGCTTGTTGCTGTTGATGATGATGTCGCCGGTCACATCCGCACCGGGGATGGTGTAGGTGGTGGTGCCGTCGTCATTTATCTGGGGCTTAAAGCCGGTGTATGCCTCGCCGCCGATGGTCACAGCCATCTTGTAGACATAGCCATCCTCAGGGGTCAGTTTGAAGGTGTAGTCCTTCATGTAGGTAGCAGTCGCAGCACCGGTGGTATCATTGCCCTGGGTGACAGTGAAGGTCTTGGGGGTCTTAGTGCTGGTGACCTCCACATTGCCGTTGACATTCGCCACAGTGTAGATGCCATTCTCGTCCGGGCTAACTGTCGTTGCCTCGCCGCCGCCGACGGTGACGGTCACGGTGTAGTCATAGTTGGGGTCCTTGGGAACGAAGGTCAGATTGCCGCCCGCTTCGATCACGGAGCCTGTTGCATCGGTACGAGTGAAGTCGTCCGGCAGAGTCACGGTGTAGCCGTTGACGGTGATGGTGGTCGTACCGTTCAGCACGATGGCGGCGGGGGCATCAAGTTCGATGGCATTGGTATTGGTATCCACATACGCCGCCGTGACCTTGACCGCAGACTGGCCCTGACCGGCTGCGGTGAACTTCAGGGTTAGCGCATCGCCCAGCTCGGCGGCTTTACCGTAACGCACGATTCGCACGGTGCCGCTGCCGGGGATCACGCGATAACCCTCGATGTTGGTGTCTTCCATGTTCAGCGTCAGAATGGCGGGGTCAAAAGAGAAGGTCATGTCGTAGGCGTTGTAGGCGGTCTTGCCGTCGTTGTTGCCGATGGTCACAGGGATCTCCACGATTTGGCCGGAAGCTACCTGCTTGTCCGCACCCATGGACACGGTGTAGCCCTTGGCTTCACTGGACTTCACGGTGACATCAATGATGTTGCCGGTTAAGTTGACATCGTTGTCTTTAAGCGTATCATAGTCAGGTAGCGCTTCGGTTTTGACCTCAATACGAGCGTTTTCTGCCGTGATGTTCTCCGTTGCCGTAAAGGTAACAGTGGCAATCTTGCCGGTGTTAAGAGTGACAGGGTCGCCTGTAGTGCTCAGGCCGGATACCCGGATGGCATTTTTACCAAGGATATCAACATTATCTCCCACTGCGCCAGTAGTGCCCGTGCCCGACATACATCCAGGTTCAAGCTCGCCGCTGGTTTTGACATAAGCAGTCTTGTCAAAATAAATTGCCCACTCCCAGTTATTCAGGTTCGTAATGGTCTTGTCGATCGACAGTGTAAGCGTAATCGTATCACCCGGCTGAACCTCTGTCTTATCAACTGTTGTTGACATCGTCGGAACATCAGCAGCAAATACAGCAGGGATAAGGCTGATAATCATGGCGATTGTCAACAGAATGGAAAGAGTTCTTTTCATTTTGTGTTTAACCTCCTTATGGTATTTAGGATTCTGCGGGGAATTTACTCATTTTCCCGTTTGTATAACGATAGATCAACGCAGCATCTGTGGAGTTTACAGCACCATCGCCGTTAACATCTGCCGACAACTTCTGAGAATCTGTCAGTGTGTATCTTCCATTAACCGAGCGATAGACGATTGCTGCATCCGTGGAATTTATGATGCCATCTCCGTTCACATCCCCATATATCACATCCGGCTTCGTGTCTGCCTTTGCATACTCAAAGGTGAACAGGGCGACGGGCCTAAAATTATTAGTGCTGCTGGATTCCAGTGTGACCGCCATCGCTGTTCCGTCCGCATTGCGGATATAACGGGTGACGGGGGTGGTGACAGTCTGGGTGCCGTCACTGTTGGCCTTGTAGCTGTTTTTCAAGGTAACAGAGCGGATAGTTGCCGAGGACACCGCATCTACAGCAAGGTCCGTCTCGTAGCCGTATGCAGTAGCGTCTGCGTGGTAAATATCCACGCCCTCGTTGTAGGTAATGTCAACGCTCTCTGTTCCTTCCGGAACGATCACATGGTACTTGGGAATCTCCTCGTAGACATTTTTGAACTCCTCGTTGTCCTCGCTGCCCAGGGTAACGATGCCCTCATAGGAAATGTTCTTTGCATTCAGCTTCGTGCCGTTGACAGAGATGGACTGGAAGGGGCGCTCCAGCTCGGCGTCCGCCGCCACATTCAAGATGGCTGTGGCCGGTGCGATCTTGGCATAGTTCGTGCCGCCGCTGTCGTCCTTGGGGATCGTCCGGTTGGGGTCCATGCCCACGAGGTAGTAGGTGCCCTCCTCTGTGGGGGCGGTGAAGGAGAAAGTGCTCTTTCCGTCAGCCGCTTCCTTGTACTGCTCGATTTGCTCCCACTTGTCGTTATACAGGAACACATCCAGGTTCGAGAAGGGATAGAAGTCGCTGCCCTCAAAGGTCGTGCCGTAAGCCTGCGTGTTCACCGTCAGCTCCATACCGGGGCGGGCGTTGTACGCGTCCTTGTCAAAGCAGGTAAATGCACCGCCGCTGGACCAGAAGCTCCAGTTGGTGAACATGGCCACATCCCACGTATCGCCGTCCGACAGCACGATGTAGTCGGAGGTGGAGCCCCAGCCGGGACTCATGTAGGGAAAGCAGTGGTTGCGGTAGTACATCAGGTTCTCATCATGACCCCAGAAGTTGGCCATATACAGGCTGGTGGGCGAGCCGGTGATAGTCAGAGCGGCAAAGCTGTCTGCCGTATAGGCCGGTGTTTCATCCATGTAACAAACATCTTCACCCAGCTTAAAGCTCGCCAGCGCGTCACGAGGATAGGCACCCTTGCAGCATTGCTCCTCCGGCAGGCCGATGAAGTAGCGCTCCAGCAGATAGAGATACAGGTGCAGGCCGGTGGGCCGCTCCACGATGTTCTCGTCGATGTATTTGCCTTCTCCGTTTTCCGTGTGATAGCGGTAGTATTCGCTCAAGTTGTACCGGCCCAAGTCAAAGTAGGGGACGGTGATGGCCTTGTGGCACAGCACCGTGCCGTCGCGGCCTCGGATGGGCACGCCGTCGTTGGAGATGGTCACATACACCGTGACTTCCTTGGCGGGGGTCTCATCGTAGTTATACTGTGCGTCCAATCCGTGGGGAGCTTCCGTGACCGTGATGGTAAAGGTCACTGTAAGCTCTTTGCCGTCCGAGCAGGTCGCCTTGACCTTCGGCGTATAGGTGCCGGGGTCTTTCTCTGATACATAGAGTGAGCCGTCCTTGACCTTGGTTTGGACGCTGAACTGCGCTGCGTTGGTCAGCGTGTAGGTCAGCGTATGGCCGTCCGTATCTTCAAAGACATCTGTCAGCTTGATCTCCAGCAGGCTGCCGGCCACAACCTCACCGGTGGTGACGGCATCCGCCTTCACGGAAACGCAGGAATCCGCAGCCAGCGCCGGTATGACGCCGAATACGCCTGCCGACAGAACCAAAGTCAGTGCCAGCAGCAGAGATAGTATGCGTTTTCTCATATTTGTTTACCTCATCTATGCGTAGATTACATCCAGCGTGCGTAGAGCGTCATGTTGCTGCGCACCGGGTCTTTCTGTGTATCCCAAGGCTTGGTGAGCGCCTGATCTGCATACCAGCCGCCGAACACTGCGCCGGGCTTCGTGGGCGTCATGACTTCGCCAATGACGCTGCCTCGCTTCACGGAAACGGCCTCCAGCTCTGTGCCGCCGCTGGTCTCAAAGCGAACCTTCTTCTTGCCCAGCAGAGCCAGCAGAATCAGCAGCAGGGCCAGCAGGCCCACGCCACCGATGATCCACCAGGTGACGCTTCCTGCGGCGGCACCCTCGGCCCAGTTGGCGTAGAGGGTCATGTTGCCCTTAACGGTGTCCTTGTGGAAGTCCCACTTTTGGGTGCGGTCCAGGTCTCTGTACCACCCCTCCAGGTGGTAGCCCTCCCGGATGGGGTCCTCGGGCTTTTTCACCTTTTCACCGTACTGGACGGTCTGGGAGGGGACCTCCGTGCCGCCGTTGCTTTCAAAGGTAACGGTGCAGTCCGTGGTGACGATGACGGACACGCTATTATCCTTCACGGTGTATCCGGCCATGCCGTCCTGGGTGGAAACCAGGGTGTTGGTGGGGATAAGCTGCGACACACCCTTCGTGCCGATGACCTTCATCTGAAAGCTGCCGACTACCACCTCCGGCTCCCAAGCCTCGCCGCCCTTAAAGGACACGAAGTTCAGATAGAAGGCCCGCCCGCCGGTGCGGCGGCCTAAATCGCTCCAACGGATGCCGGGGGCGGTCATGACGCTGCCGTCTACCAGCTGGAGGAAGGTGTCGTCGTACTCGATTTCCGTCTGCATACCGTACATATCGGCACTTTCCTGGGCGTCGGTGCGCTTGAGCACCAGGGTCACGGTGATGGTCTCGCCAGTGGTGGCCCGCACCTCAGATGCACCGCCTACGGACAGGTCAAAATTGTAGCTGCGGCTCTCGTCTGTTTTGCTGCCTGTCTGCGAGGCAAAGGCTGCGGTGGGCAGCAGACACAGCAGCAGACACAGGGCTGCCAATAGTGTAAAAATGCGTTTTCTCATGCTGATCTCCTTCTCTCTCCGACCGGTTGGGCCGTTTTTTGCCCGGCCTGGCCGGTGCGAAGCCCCCAAAGGGGGATAGCCTTCCCTCCCGCCGGGGAGGGGAGGCTGGCAGGGCCTTACTTAAACTGATTCACGATGGCCACAGCGTCGGTGTGATCCACCACCTTAGTGGCGTTTACATCGGCCCGCAGGAACTTCTCCACGGAAACCTTGGTGAAGTCACTGTATGTGCCGTTATACATATCGTAGACCAGCTGCGCATCGTTGACATCCACCTTCCCGGTCATGTTCACATCGAAGCCCTGGGTGATGGTGACCACATTGTCTGCGGCAGAGATGGCGACCTTGGCGGCGGCCTCCTCCTGGGTCAGGGTCTGACCCTTGTCCACGATCACCAGCCATGCGTACTGATCCGTGCCGTAGGCATTGACCTTATACATGGTGTTGCCGTCATAGGTGAAGGCACTGCCGCCCTCGGGGGTGCCCTTGACCGTGACCAGCATCATGGTCTTGTCGTTCAGCTCCAGATATTTGGACACGGTCACTTCCTCCGCGCTGTGGGAGACCTTTTCCACCTTCACGACCAGGTTCCAGCTGTGGGCGTATACAAACAGATAGTCGTTATAATTCACGGCCTCGACCACATATTTCCCATTGCCAAGGCTGCGCACGGTGGCGGGCCTCTTAGAAGCTGTGGGAGTGGCGAGGGGCTGATAGTAAGCCGTGACGGTGTAGTCGCAGCTCTCGCGCTGGTTCAGCGTGAAGTAGTAGGGCATATTCTTGCCCATAGAGCTTGCATTCCCGGAGGCTGCGTCCTCAACGCCGTTGCCGGTGAACACGACCGGAATACCAGATTCTGTGTTGGGGTCGATCCATATTTCCACACCTCCAACGATTTCTTTTCCAGGGATCGTGTAGGTGAGGGTGCCATCGTCATTGGCAGTGGGGACCGCTATGACTGTATGGACAAAGGGATCCCCGTTGTCTACATTGTAAATTACACGGTAGGAGTAGCCGGCCCTCGGGGTGACGGTGAAGGAGTAGTCATTCAGATAGGTGACTGCCTCCGGGCCCTTGGTCACATCCTGCTCCACATCTGTGTCAATCTTGTATGTCACATCGTACTGCTTGGGGGTCTTGCCGGTGCAGGTGACCTCCACATTGCCGGAGATGTTTTCGATGGTGTAGGTATCATCTGCGCCGAAGGTTAGGCCCTCTTTGACGGTGTCGCCCATCTTCACGGTGAAGGTGTAGGTATAGTGGCTGTCCACGGGCTTGAAGGTGAAGCTGCCGCCGTTGGGGACCAGGCGGGTCTCGTCAGAGGTGAACGCATCCGGCAGGGTCACGGTGAAGTTATTGGCGTTGACCACGGTGTCGGCGTCGGAAATGGTGGCCTCCGGAGCGTCAAAGTTGATGGAGTTGGCATCCAGATCAAATTTGGCGTTGGTCAGCTTCACGGTGGAGGTGGCAGTCGCCTTGGCGGTGAAGTCCAGGGCCAGGGCCTCGCCCAAAGCCTGAGTAGCGCCGTAGCGGCGGACCCGAACGCTACCGTTGTTGTCCTCCACCGTCAGGTTGGCGGCGGCACCGGTCTTGGTGTTCAGGGTCAGGGCCGCCGGGTCATAGGTAAAGGTCATGTCATAGGCGTTGAAGCCGGTGATGCCCTTTTCCCCGGAGGCGACGGTCACAGGGATACGCACTTGCTGGCCCGCAGCAACCTGCTGGTCAGCACCCATGGAAACAGTATAGCCGGTAGCTGTGGGGATAGGGCCAGCCCCATCAGGTGTAATAGTCACCTTAATCGGGTCGCTCTCGCCATGGTTAAACGCACCATCTTTGACATAAAGTGTTTCTTCATCCACCTCAATGCTTGAACGCGATACTCCTGTCGTACCGTTGAAAAAAGATGCCGTTTGGGCACCACTAATATTATCTAAGGAAGCAAAGGTAACGGAACAGATTTTACCCGCAACAATAGTTTCTTCATTGTCATCATTGTACTGTCTTATTCTAACAAGGGCTTGACTGTCGGCTCCATATGCGCCATTTTGAGTGGGGTTATCAAACCAAACGCTACCATCTATATCCGTACTTACGAATTGAAAGAGAGTAGCATCATACCTTAGAACAATATCAAGCGCTGTCATGTAATCCAAATCATGCGCAAGTGTATATGTTATAGTGAGTTTTTCTCCAGGTTTCACATTTGTCTTGTCGGCTGTGGATACAACAATAGGGCTGTCGCCCTCCGCCGCAAAAGCGGCGGAGGGGAGAAGCCCTATTACAAGAACCACTGCCATAAATAATGCCAGTATTCTTTTCATAGATTAACCTCTCATCAGCCAACAGGAAATACGGTAATTGTGCCTGCAACATACTGCTCCAAGAGATCAAGATCCGCCTGATTTACTACAGTGTCGCCATTCACATTTGCCTGCGCCAGTTGGTCATCGTTCAGTGTAATTGTGTTCGCCAAATATTTCCGTAGCAGTTCTACATCTTTGCTGTCCACATATCCGAAAGGATCCATATCGACATTGCCAACCTTTGGCGTTTTCAACCCCTTCAGATTCGTCTGCCAACTTAGGGCGGGGCTATACCGGCTGGAAACAAATGCGGCAGTAGTCAAGCCGGTATTCATTGCCCTGACAAAACTGCTCTTTGTCATTTCTGCTCTGGTCTTAGCGGTAGCCGTCTGAGAGGTGCTCTTGGCGCTGCCGATACCCTGGGCACAGGTGAAGTCCAGATAGTACAGATGCTCCATCGCAGCGGAGGCGTTGTTGGTCATACCGACCACAGCGCCCACATTGCTGCCGGTGCTCTCCACATAGGCCCGGTTGTAGCAGTTCTTGACAGAAGCGGACGCGCCGGAGGCAAAGGCCACGATACCCGCCACATAGTTGCCGGCACCGGTGATGCTGCCGGTGTTGTAGCAAGCGGTGACGCCCTTGGTGGTCTGACCCACGATGCCGGCCACATAGCCGTTGCCGGTGATCGCACCGCCGTTGTAGCAGCCGGTAATGGTACCGGTAGCGTAGCCGGTGATGCCGCCCACATACTGATAGGCATGGATGGTGCCTTCGTTGCCGCAGTTGGTGGCGTTGGAATTCACCAGACGGCCTGCAACGCCGCCCACGCTGCTCCAGTTGCCATTCACACGGGTAACGGTGATGTCAACATCGGAGACAACGCCGGAGATGTTGGTATAGTTGGCGTAGGCCACCACGCCGCCGGAATAGGCGTTGGCAACGCTGCCCGTGGAGGTCAGGTACATCTTGCCGGTCACCTTCAGATTCTGAATGGTGGCGTAGCTGCTGCTGGTGCCGTTCACATAGCCGAACAGTCCCTTATACGGAGCCGAGGTAGTGGTGGCACTATAGTAGATGCCCATGTTCTTCACGGTATGATTATTACCGTTAAAGCTGCCCTTGAAGGCTGTGCTGGCGGTAGTGCCTCCGATGGGCGTCCAGTTATAGCCGGCCAGGTCAATATCACCCGTCAGCGCACCGTTGATGGCATAGCTCCCGCCGTTGACTTGCGCCGCAAACCAAGCCAGCTCCGCTGCGGTACCAATCTGATACACGCCGTCGGTCAGAGTGGGCTGCGTCTTGGTGGTGCCGTCCCATGCGCCGGCAGCAGAGGCCGTCAGCGGAATGGTCTTGGTCAGCACACCGCCGGACACATTGGCCTTGTCTGCACTGCCCAGGTAGAAGCTGCCGTAGACATAGTCGCAGCCGGCGCAGAGCACCGCATAGGTGTAAGTGCCGTAGGGCAGGTTCTCATACTCGCCGTTGCTGTTGGCGGTATGGACATTGCCTGCGGCATCCGTCAGCGTCACAGTGGGCGTGGCGGTGGTGGGATTGGTAATATTCAGCTTCAGCTTGAAGTTATAGCGCGGAGTGACCTCAACATTCACATTAGGGAAGCGGTTCAAGCAGAAGTTCACCGTGACCGCGTTGAAGTTCGTGCCCACGCCGGTATCCGACATGTTATACAGGGTGGCAAACGGGTTCGCCGCCGAGTACATGGACCCGTAGGTATAACCGTTGGTGAGCTGAACATTGGCGGTGCTGCCGGAGCCAAAGTCCACATTCGTCGGGATTGTCAGCTCCAGCTTGGCCTGATCCATCTGCTGATACTGGGCGACATTGGTCTTATAGGCCGTATCGCCGATGGAATAGAACAGGTTGTAGGTAGTGGGGTTGAAGATACCACTGTACTTGTAGATGCCACGGTAGCTGCCCTCGAAGGTGAGAGACACCTTATCGCCGGGCATGATCTCCGTCTCCCGGGGATTGGTGGCGTTGGTGACCGTGGCGGTCACTTCGGCCACACGAGCCAGACTGTAGGAGGTGCCGGTGCTATCATGCATCTTGATGATCACAGTACCGCCAGCCAACCCAGCTTCGCGGAAGCCCAGGAGACTTGCGTGATACTTGCCGCTGGAATCCGCCGTCAAGGTGGTCCAGCCGGAAAGATGGGTATCCAGGTCACTTGCATCGGTGGTGACGATGGCGTACTGGACCGTCGTTGTGCCGCTGCTGGACACCGAGAAGTCCAGAGTGGGAGCGGTGTCGTTACTCAGATAGAACCAGTTGTCGTAGTTATAATCCCAGGCCGACGGACGGGAAGATGTCAGACCATTGGAATTATAGGCGATATTGGCTTTCGCGTTGCCGTGTTCATCCTTGTCGTTGGTAAGCACGAACACGCTGGTGCGCTCGGGATTGGTGGCCGGGTAGAGGCCGCCGTGGGTGCCGTGCTCGTCAGCGGTCGTGTAGACATCCAGTGCCTTATAGTTCACGGCAACGATCGTTGTGCCATTGGGTGTGACATCCAGCCAGTTGCCCTTGGCGTTGCCGCCGGTCACTGCTGTGACAGCGTTTTCGTCGCCGCTCAGCACTTTGACCTTGAACTCGGGCTCGATCATGATGTTCATGGCATCGCTGTCAATGATCTGCCACAGACGGTAGGCGCGGATACGCTCAGAATCCTTTTCCGTGTACTTATAGCCGGTGGGATCCAAATACGCCTGGATCTCCGCCTCGTCACGGGTCTTGGTAATGGTGCCAAGGTTGCCAAACCCGTGATAGTACTGATCCGTGCAATCTCCACTGTTGAAAGTGAAGGTCTTGGAGAAGTTGGCAGAATTGCTCTTGAGCCAACCGGCCTTGGTGACATAGTTCGTTACACCAGAGCGATTGTCCTCCAAACGCCAGGTGTAGTTGGAGTTGCTCTTGCTGATCTTGTAGGTCAATTCTCTTGTGCCGACAGTTCCAGCATCTTTGTCAGCGATCGCGTTCCCGGTCGCCGGGGTGATCTCTTGCGTATTAAAGTTGTTGAACTGGAAATATAGATGGAAGTCCGCATAAATGGGGACTGTCACCGTCATCGTTATCGCCTGGGAGAGCGACAGATTCTTGGTAACTACCGAGTACCCCGCAGCAGTCGTATTATTGATAGACTGCGTGAAGATGAAGCTGTCAGCGGCCTCATTGATAGGATCCACATAGGCGTTCCAAAGAGCCGCGTTGCCGGCAGCGTACATCATGAAGGGATAGTAGGTGTAGTTACTTCCGGTGGGAGTATAGGGCGTTCCATGCTGCACATCGCCGCCCATGCTGGGCATGACCACACGAGCCGTATAGTCATCAGCAGTAAAATAGTCGCTGCTGTTCTTTTTGCTCGTGGTATAGATGGAGTGCAGGCGCAGATAAATATCCGTGCCGCCGCCGGTGCCGCCGTCCACATTGGTCTCAGTGGGCAGGGTCAAGCTGTGGCCGCCCAGGTAAACATTTGCGCTGGTTTCCGAAGCTTTGTAGCCATAGGCGCGGAAGGAATATCTGCCGGCGGCCAGGCTGGCATAGAAATTGTTGTAGTTATCTGCCAGCGTGCCGGTGGAATTGGGGTCAGCCGTGGTAAAATCACTGGCCTTAAAGGTCAGAGGGCTGTAACCTTTCAGCTCATAATCCTGCCCCTTGACAGTGATTATGTATTTGCCGTTAACCACGGCGATGGACTGGTCATGGTCCTCATAGATGTACTGGGTCTTGCCATCAACTTCATAGGAAGCCAGGTAGTCAGCGCCCTTATCGTCAAGACCAGCCGTCTTGTAGAGCTTGATCAGCGGATACTGGCTGCCATTGGTGGAATAGTTCATATCCTGACCAACATGGAAAGTATAGTGCTGCTCGATCGAGTCACTTACGGTCAGTGTCAGCGTCCAGGTGTCCGTGGACAGACCGGCAGAGTTCATGGCATGGAACTCATAGACATATGTATCGGCGGTGTTCTCCGTGATTTGGATCGTGGTAGCACCGAACAGAGCCGTGGAGAAGTAGTAAGGCCCCTTCCTTTCGCCAGTCCCGGCTGTTCTATAATAATAGTAGTCGGTGTAGCTCAAGGAAGAACCGTCCGGATTCTCGAAGATGTTGCCAGCCTGCAGATCGGACAGGTTATAGGCGTATCCTACCGAAACGGTTGCACTTGCGGTGACCGGGACGCCGCTCTTCAGCCGCGGGACCTGTGTGCCCTCCGCAGCGGTCAGAACAATGGTGTGGGTGGCCGTGCCGCTGTCGTCGGTAGCGGTAAGCACGATCGTATACTCACCAGCCGCAGTAGGGGTATAGCTCAAGGTAGAGCCGTTCAGCGTTTGCGTAGCGCCGTTGACGGTTGCCGTATAGGTCAGCGCATCGCCATCGGCATCCGTAAACATTTCAGCCACATCCAGCGTCCAGGCATTACCGAGTGTTACATTAGCTGTGGCAATTGCACCGGGAGCGACCGTAGGTGCCGACTTGCCTTCATAGGTGAAGGCGAGGAAATGGACGGGCGCATAGCTGGCGCTGCCGTCATACTCCGGCGCATAGGCAGTTCCGCTACCATCTGCACCCAGCACAAAGCTCTTTTGGACCGTAGTCCCATCCTCGGCGGTACGGGAGTAGTTCAAGGGAATTGTAATTGTGATATCCCCACCGCTCTCCGTATAGGCCATTTCTACACCGCCGCCAGTCCACTGCGGCACATCGGCGTAGTAGCCGGATGCAACACCGCTTGTGGCATTGGTCAGTATGGCAGCGTCTTTGTATGTGGCCTTTACATAGGTCGTGCCTGTGGGAACGGTGACCAAATAATAGGGCACATTCTCGAAAGCAGAGTAGCCGGTAAAGGTCACAGAGTTCTGCACACTGATAGTTGCCGTTCCTGTAGTCTGGTCATTCGCACCATAGGGAACAATACTATCCAGCGGCGCAGCTACTGTGCCTTGTTCCGTTGCAAAAACTGCCGTGGGAAGGATGGACAGAACCATCATGAGCGCAAGCAGCATTGAAAGGAACTTTTTCGCTGTCTTTTGCATTTCCAATCTCCTCTCAGAAAATTTTTTATAATAAGGCCTGCCGGCATTATTACCTTAGCTGTGAGCATACTTTCGCGCCCAATAAGAAAATAACAAGGTTATATAGAGGCGCGACACCCTATTATAATTGGTGTTGCGTTCCGATCTGTCCAAGGCGAAAGGTGCTTTCGTTAAGAGGATTGGGCGGAAGGGGCTGGCTAAGCCCCTCCTGCCCATATGGAAAAGCTGGCGGATTTCCGCCCTCGACTTGACAGACCTTAGTCAAGCATTACATCTGTTGCAACGGAGGTTTCCTCCGTGGCTTCGTGAACAGCGTATTTACTTTGGCGCTGCTTGGCTCGCTCGGCCCGTGCTGCCCGTTTAGCGTCACGCTCGCTCCGATGCATCTGAATTTGGATACTCTTTTCTTTTTGATAGCGCCCGCAATTTCTATTGCGGGGGTTTTTGTATATAGGATTCAAATGAGCGGCTCTCAGCGCATCTTTCCAATCGCCAAAGCGCTCTGCTATGTAACTGCCGCCGACGATCTCGATGGGGGCAGGGGACTTTCCCCAATGTCCGGCGCAGCGCCGGAGATAGGCCGCCAGCTGATCCAGGCTGTCGCCTGCGTGTTTTTCCGCAAAAGCGCGGTCCTGCTCAGCCAATGCATCCCGTGTTCTTTTGGCAATGTGCTGCTCGTACCAATTCGCTCCGTCAAAATTTTGCGCACCTGCTACTTTACCCATGGGCACACCTCCTTAATGATTCATGACAAAAAAAGCGCTGATAAACCCATACCGGGTCATCAGCGTACACTTCTGCCATATCAGCACCACGGAGAGAGCGCCCGCTGCCTTTGAGTCCTAACTACACAATTCTACTGACTTGCGCCATGAGATAACCTCTCTGCGTTTATGATCTGTCTTCTCACGATTTTCTCGCAATGACGGACTTTCGTCCCAGCGGTTTCCCGCCTCGATCATATCCTTGCGCTTACAGTGCCGACCGCATGGGGAATTGCACCCCTTTCCTTTTAGGCGGTCGCCTGGCCTTTTACAGCTCGGGCAACAGCCGTGCAGCATCCTCGGACTTCTTATGAAATTTTACGGTATCATTTATCCTTTTAGGGGGATAATGATTTTGGTTGGTGTAGAGGTGAAGTTTTCTTTCGTAAATCTATACAATTTGCGAAAGTAGAATCCACCTATGTATCCACATTGTATCGTCTTTTTTGAGGGAAGTCAATACCTAAATTGCGGAAATTTAGCGAAAAGTAGGTACAAATTATAAATGCCGCATAGAATCACTTGCTACTCAAGGGCCTATTTTACAAATATTCCCAATCACAAAATCGTTTACGCCGTCAAAAACATCGTCAAGGAGGAGCGTTGGTCATGCCTAAAAGAGGAGAAAATATTTACAAGCGGAAAGACGGGCGCTGGGAGGGGCGATATATTCGCGGCCGCACAGCTTCCGGGCAGGCTGAGTATGGGTATGTTTACGCCGACAGCTATAAGGCGTGCCGGGCCAAGCGGCAGCAATGCATTGAGACGCTGCCAGAGAAGCCTGCCGTGCAAGCATCTGCTGCGACCTTGGCCCAGGCCGCAGAACTGTTTTTAAGCGAGAAAAGCCATGTTCTGAAAGCATCATCCTGGAATCGGTATTCCTATCTGACGCAGCATTATATCTTGCCTGCTTTGGAAACGGCCCCTATCTGTCAGCTGACGGCGGATCAGATTTCTGATTTCCTGCGCCGCTTGCAGCGAAGCGGACTATCCGGCAAAAGCGCCAGGGACATCGGCGTATTACTAAAGTCAATTCTGAAGTATACAGCCAAAAAGCTGGACTGCAGCTGTCCCGGTGTGAATGCCGAACTGCCCGTCTATCACCGAAAAAAGATCGAGGTGTTTTTCGCAGACGAGATTGGGCGGTTGGCAAAAAAGGTCCTGGAAGCGCCCAGCATGGCGGGCGTTGGGGTCCTGCTTGCGCTGAATGCCGGTCTGCGCTTGGGGGAGCTATGTGCGCTCCAGTATAAGGATATTGATTTATGTAATGGGGTGATCCATGTCACCAAGACGGCCCAGCGAATGAAAAAGGGCATGCACACCCACCTGGTGGTGCAACCGCCGAAAACCGACAACGCCCGGCGCACGATCCCGCTGCCAGAGGATATGCTGGCCCTTTTAAGGCAAACGGTTTGCCCGGTCAGGAATGAGGAGAACTATTTTCTGACCGGTAAGTCTGCTCCGCTGGAACCGCGGACACTGCAATACCAGTACCGCGCATTGCTGAAGGCGGCGGGGATCCCTTATCGAAATTTCCATGTGCTGCGGCACACCTATGCGTCGCGCTGCGTGGAGCAGGGTGTGGACATCAAGAGCTTGAGCGAGATGCTGGGCCATGCCGATGTCCGGACTACGCTCCAGGTCTATGTCCATTCCTCCCTGGAGCACAAGATGCGGGTGGTTCAAAGCATATGCTTCCTTTCTCTTGCCCCGGCGGCGGACTTTGCGCCGTCAGCATTTCCGTCACACGGGCCGGAAACAGCGCTGCGACAACGGGTTTTTCCGAACCTTTCGCAAATTGTATAGATTTACGAAAGCTCCGCCTTGTTTTTTTGCCAAGGGCAGCTGTGCCGAGTTCGGCTTGTTATTCCTCATACAAACTCATAAAGACCCATCACTGAGAGTTTACCTCTGAGTGACGGGCTTTTTTTGTCGAAAAAGATGCGGAATTATCAAAAAAACTTTATTAAGGCTATTCCCTGGCGTATAATGAGAGCTATGCTGTGAGAAAGGATAATCGAAACAAAATGAAACAGGCAGAGCTGAGATACTATATTTCCATCAATGTAAACGGCCAACATCCATTGATGAGGTCAGCGCAGGGCTACACTGAATATTATAGTGAAGCACTGGAATTCTCCGATCTTTTTGATGCCTATCGTTTTGTTGAACGGCACGGTTTGGAAAAACTGGCATCCATCATCACACGGCCAACCTAATCGTGCGATTGCCCCTCTATTATCGACTTCCTATCGGGAGCCATACTTTAGCAACAACTGTTGTTACTGGTACAAATGGTTCGTCCCAGTAACGGGAATCATAGGAGTCATCCGCATTGTCTCCCAGCATGTAGTAGGAGCCTTCGGGTACAGACATGTTGATTCCGTTATGCATGACCACATTCCCACCAACCGCTGCAATACGCTTGACAAAAAGATTCCCGCCATGGCAAAAGATAACAACGTCTCCGACTTCAAAGCTGCCTTTGATTCGTACACCGAGGATCAAGCTACCAGCTTCGAGCGTCGGTTTCATAGAGTTAGTAGGCACATAGCCCAGGATAAAAACCGTGCGAAACATAACGAGTACAAGCAGCGCCGCTATAACAGGCAGCAAACGGCTTAGACATAACTTCTTTTTCCTCATTTTGGATACCTCTAAATAAGAAAACAGGACAACGGAAGGGAGACCGCATGAGAAAGTAGCAAGTCTTTCGACTTTTAGAATCCGTCGGAATGATTGAATTGATAGGACAAATCAAAGAATAATTATTGTGAACCAATACCGCGGTATTTGCTGCGAGTTCTACAAGAAGTACTGGTTCTGAGTGGAACTGATGAAGCAAGGGCTGAAAAGCGGCTTTTCACGAGAGTCCTGGAAGAATGCTTTATGACTCAGCCTGTAAAACAGCAGCCCAAGTTGTCAATATTCTAAAAGTAGAACATACACTACCCTTGCGGGATGGTGTATGTTCTACTAATGCACAGATAAGGGATGGCAACATCTATTTAGTAATACGAAAATCCGGAACTACAGTTACTCCTCACCTATATTCACTCGAACGATTTTTCTGGTAGGATAATTTGTCACTTGCAGCCAGATATTGCTTTGCTCTAAACGATTCCATTCAGCGGATGTGAAGCGATATCTATACAGATCAAATGGCAGCAAAATATCACATGAGGCGCCATCCTGTAACCGAATCCCGGTGGCACCGTCCAATATAGGATTGACCACACCCAAGAGATCCCAATCCATATTCATGAGCATATCCGTGGTGTATAATGATAGTTCCGTTAAAGGGAATCCTTCTGCGGGACTATTCTGCTGCGAAACAGTAACGCTGACCAATGCGACCTTATCGGGGATCCGACTTCGATCGGTCCCGTCATACTGCAAAGCTGAAGTATAGGCACGATAATCTACAATTTCAAAACGGTTGACCCGAAGCATATAGCCTTCAGCCGCCAAATTATACCCGACAAAATCCGGCGCAATAGGAACGATTTCTCCAACGGAGTATGTCTTCTCTGTATTGGCAGACCATCGTTGACGATAATCCTGATTAATTGCTTTATAGCGGATCATCCAAACAAAGAGCACTACTGCCGCAACGGAGAAAATCAGCCAGAATTTCTTTTTGTCTTTCATTTGCCTATCACCGATGTTACCCTTCCCGCTTGCATTTGAATAACAACATCCGATACGCTCTGCACAAAGTCAGCATCATGGCACGCAACGACTACTAATGCACTGCGCTGACATTCTTTACGGATCAACTGTGCGATCATAGCAACGCCCTGCTCATCCAGTGCATTTGTGGGTTCATCCAAAATCAGCAGATCGGGCTTTTCCATCAAGGCCGCAGCAATACCCAGACGTTGTTTCATGCCTAATGAATATTTTTTGAAAGTCCGTTTATCATTCGGGTCCAGGCCAACCGCTTGCAGGGTGTTATGGATGTCGGAGACCGAGATCAGCTGTTTTAGACCGGCAAGCAACTCCAGGTTTTTTTGCCCGGTATACTCGTCAATAAATGCGGGACTCTCGATCATCACGCCCACAGATTCAGGGAAATCCAGATCCTTCCCCAGGCGACGATCATTTACTGAAACACTGCCCTCTGTCGCATAGATCAACCCACACATCAGACGTAAAAGCATCGTTTTACCCGATCCATTTTCCCCTTGCAATCCGTAGACTTTTCCGCTTTCAAAATTCAAACTGATGTCTTGCAGCACGACCGCTCTGTGAATGGTTTTTGTGACATGATCCACCACAATATTCATCGTATCACCGTCCTATTTTTCAAGAGATATGAGGTCTTTTCTTTGTATCAGTAAATATCCTGCGCCTATTGATAAGAGCAACAGTAGCAGTGTAAACACCAGTTCTTTACGATAACTCAATCCATTTGCATCAAAAAGCTGGTATCGCATCACCATCGCTCCGTTGCCGACCAACCATTCAATGGGGAAATATGCGGCAGCAATATATGTGACAAAGCATATTAGAAAGCTGATGGCCGGACGGGCCACAAGGTTTAAGAGTGTTTGCAGCATACATACGGCCGTAAGCGTCACAAACGGAAGGAGCAAAGCGTATAGGATAACACTTGCCGGCGTGAGTGAAATTGTCTCTCCACACAAGACCTCCGAAAACAAGAATGCGGTGATTTCGGGCGTGTTGTTTAGGCCGAAGGTAACGGGTGTCAGAATCGCTGTGCCTATTATGGCAATCATTTCACAGGCAAAGTATAAAGTACAGCTTGCTATGCACCATATACACTTAGACAGCCACCATTTCCCACGCGATGTGCGTAGGAAAACTTGCTGACCTTGTACACTGATACCTTGCGCAGGATATGCTGCTGTTATATACAGGCAAAAGCCGCACACAATCAGCCATTCGATGGGGACCGACACCTTTTCTTCCATAGAGCCGTGTTGTATGATTGCCATGCCGCGAAATAGACACAGCATATAGTCGCCAATTGAACCCCGGCTTGAAATGGATTCCACATTGCAATAGAATTGCACAGAGCGATATACTGCGAATAAGCGCATGGAAAAGAGGAGAGTGGCAATCAGATAGTTTCTCCTTTGCAATCCCTGCCGCAGATCATAGCGCAACAGCCTATAAAACCTCATGTCTGTATTTCCTATATATCCCCGTAAGAACAGATACGAATGTCAAAAGAATAAGTTCCGCAAGTATGATCCATGTGGGACTGGGATTTGTACTTGCCAAATTGCACAGCCTTAAAGGCGAGAGCTCTATATACCAGTTCATTGCGTCGGCAAGCATGGGGGTAATGAAATCAAGTAATAGGAACAGCAGAAGTGGAGTTGCTGTCACAAAGAATCGGTGTTTTACCTTATGCCCGACGATAATGCACAGACTGGCCGCAACGCCGCCCCAGAAAAACTCAATAACGCACCAGATGATTGCATGCAGCCAAGGGTGGGTATAGTATAGCTTCGCCAAAAAGGCTGTGCCTGAACAGAATCCTGTAATAGGCAGTGCAACCCGAGGAATACAGGCGGGACATACCATCGCGGATGCAAACAGATCCGTAGTTACCGGCAATGCAATAGCAATGCCGCCACTAACAAATACAGCCGCCATTTTGGCTGTTAGGTATTGAGAATACGGAACTCTGGTAAGAATATTATTTGTCATATGAGACCTGTTGTCCTCATACAATGACCACCCATAAGGCATAGCAGCCAAGAATGGCCAAACGGCATAGAAGACTACAGCCCCGACGGTGACTCCGTTGACGCCGATCCAATTGACAAATAAGCTGCACCCATCATATCCGCCCGGGGAATGTGCATAGGATGCGCCTAAGTCACTGACGGTAATTGCAGTTTGAACCAAATCAGCTATGACAAGAATAAAACCGATCAGCAATGCACTGCGCATCATTTTGTTGTGAAATGCTTTCCACATTTCGGTTCTAATACAGTTCCCCATTATGTTATTCCTCCGCTAATGTTTACTGCTCCATCTCGGCTTGTTTTGAATGCTTTGTATTTGATTTACTGTCAGGGTGTTGCATCCTTTTGCAGTAGCTGGATTCACATAAAAGCTTTGCCCATCAACTGTGCACACTACTTTTACTGTATATGTTTTCCCTTTTGTTACCTTATGGGAACCTGTGACAAGCAGATATGATGTCCCGCTACCGCTCCAAGAGTCGAGCATCGTACTACCTTGCCATAATTGAAGTGTTGCATGGATGGATTTTCCGGGCTTGGCGATAGACACTCTGCATGTAGCTGTTGTTCCGTTGATGGTAATAGAAGCCGACGGCGTAGCTGCTTGTACGGATATAGCTTGCGCCGTTGCGGAGCAGGATAACAATAAGATGAGTGCAAGGATGAGAGACATGGCCTTTTTTTTCATAAATACACCCCCTTTCTCAATTCTTCTAAACATTAGAACGGAGAAAGGGGGCGCTTTTGGACACCATAATTACATAATTTTATTATTTTGTAGAAATCGACAAAATAAGTGATTGTGCTATGTGTACTATGTCCTCGTTGCTGATATTTCCCTGTATATTAAACACAACCTGATTTGCTTCGTCCACCCATATTAAGGCGTTTTCTGGCGAAGCTTCATTGCCAATGTATAAATCTGCCGGAAGCCCGTTGATATCGACTTTGACTACTTCGCTATACTCCTGTGCTGTTGTGCTCATGCTGGTATGCTGCATCAAGGTATATTCAACAGAAAACATTTTTTCTCCGGTATCGTTGGCATATACGCGAAGACAATAATCGCTATCTTGATAGTTATCTACCAGCGAAAATCCGTCCGGTATCCACGACGGCTCATAACAGATGTGATCTTTTTCATTATCTTCGCTATTGAAAAGATAGATCGTTATGCTCTCGTAGATTTCTTTTATCCATTGGAAGGCGCGCTCTCTTGCCTGTATATCAACTGTCAGCCATGTGCTGACAGACAGAATCGTCACAATTAATATTACCGCAGCCCGCTGCCATATTTTATGCGCAACAACCCTACGCTTGCTTTTTTTTCGTAATATCTCCATGCTATGTTCAAAATCATCGGAAAATACATGTTCGCATTCACTGGGAGACGGGAATGAAGTAAGCATGGACTCTGCTACACGCTTTGCCGCGTTGGCCAGTTCCTGTTCTGACCATGCAATGTTTGACATTTTACGCATCTCCTTTCAAATGTTTTTGCAAAGCGGCCTTGGCTCTCCAAAGCTGCTTTTGTGCGGTATCCTTTTTTATATGCAGCATAGATGATATTTCTCGTACAGAGTATCCATTATAATAGCGCAGCAATAGGATATCACGATAGGCAGCCGGTAATCGTGCCATAGCATCGGCCAAACCATGATCACCAGGCAATGGGATTTCGATGCCATAGGTACTCTCCCAAAATTCCATATCTACCAGTTTTGATCGGCTGCGAATGATATCTATTGCTTTCCGTTCTGTAATAATAACGATATAAGCTCTGGTTTTTGGACATTTGACATCCGATATTTTTTTCAGATTCTCAATAAGGGATAGAAACGCCTGATGTACTGCATCCTCAGCATCAAATTCATTCTTCAGGATTTTCATGGCAACATGGAACATCAAGCCCTTGTACATTATGTAAAGCTGTTCAAACTTGGATTTATCTTCGTCGCTTTCTATCATCTGTAAGTAGATAATCAACGAAATTCCCTCCTACAATAATGATGTCATTATATGTCGTTAATTATATCATCACACGATGTAGAATACAAGGTTAAGCAGCTTGCTGACAGGCACCGGGAGCTGAGCAAGGCGAAGAATCGCATTGCTGAGATTGACACATTGCTCAGGAGTCAGTAACTGGTACTGGATGACAGTTACAAATTACAGTAGCTAATAAAGGCTAAAGTATCGTTCCGACGAGAAGGAAGCGAAAGACGGCATGTCCGCCGAGGATGCGGCATACGAGAGAAAAGTGAGGATAGGCAATACCCTCCGAGCTCTTTTCCCGATACTTGCATTTGTGCTTTTCGGGGTGCTCATCATGCTTCTCCAGGGCGGAAGATTCTGATCATAGGAGCTATTGTTTGTTCTTTCTCTGTCTTAATACCCTCCGATAGAGTGAGTCCTTCTGGATGCGCCATGGTGACGCTACCCTCGTGACAACTCGAGAGCGCACCTTTCCCTTGGTGGGAGGTGCGCTCTGTCTGCGTTCATTTGATGCGATACAGGCTGCTG
>ERZ773116.861-NODE-861-length-31613-cov-6.033431_pt1 | contig 31613 bp, 27 predicted proteins | sample MGYA00580563_ERZ773116 | MGnify/ENA primary metagenome ERZ773116 (study PRJEB29015, sample SAMEA2737864) | human gut metagenome | biome: human gut; feature: human-associated habitat; material: faeces | place: China | collected 2012 ... | reverse complement strand
CGCCGGTCAGTGAAAGAAAGGGCTAGACGACCGACAGAAGCGACCGGGTCACCAAACACGAATACCGAAGACGAATAAGTAACGACAGAATAATTCTACCATTTTTCCATTTACATCTGATTTACACAAAACCATAAAAAAAGGTGCATAGAAAAACTTCTATGCATCCTTACGATTTTAAATATTATTTTGCAAATAAAAATACTTAACCTCTAATTTGAATATCAGATTAAAAAAAACACCCCTTAACGCATAATCTCCTCAACTTCTTCGACAGTAATCGGAGTACGTTTATCTCCCAGGAAGCGCGAACCTCCGGGAATAATCAGGATATCATCTTCCAAACGGATACCTCCGAAATCCTTGAATGTTTCGATCTTGTCATAATTCAGGAATTCTTTATGCATCCCCTGTGCTCTCCATTGGTCTATCAATGCCGGAATAAAATAACATCCCGGTTCATCGGTAATGACAAATCCCTCCTGCAACCGGCGCCCCATCCGCAACGATGAAGTTCCGAACTGGTCGATCGGCCGGGTTTCATCGTCATATCCCACATAGATCTGTCCCAAGTCTTCCATATCATGTACATCCAATCCCATCATATGTCCCAGTCCGTGAGGCATAAATAAGGCATGCGCCCCGGCAGCAACCGCTTCGTTTACATCTCCTTTCATCAGGCCGAGATCTTTCAAACCCTGTGCCAGCACCTTACATACCTCCAGGTGCACGTATTGATAAGTCACCCCGGGTTTAGCTATCTCTATCGCTTTGTTATTAGCAGCCAATACGATATTATAAACCTCTTTCTGGCGGGTCAGGAATTTCCCACCGACCGGAACCGTACGGGTAAAGTCCGAACAATAATGGGACACTTCTTCTGCTCCGGCATCCGTCAGCATCATACGTCCTTCCTGAAGGATCTGGCTATGATCGTGATTATGGAGTGTTTCACCGTTCTGCGACAGGATCACAGGGAACGACACCATACTTCCGTACGAAGCTGCAATTCCTTCGATCAGCCCTGCAATATATTGTTCCTTGACTCCCGGTTTACAATTCCGCATAGCAGCTGTATGCATTTCGTAACCGATATTACAAGCTTTGGTGATTTCCTCGATTTCACAAGGTTCTTTTACCGAGCGGAGATCGACCACAGCTTTGATCAGTTCCAGCGAAGCATAATTTTTCACCAAAGCAGGCCGGATACCCAACAACTCTTCGAGCAAGAGCATATTCCTGAAACGATAAGGAGGTAAAAAATGAATCCGGCGTCCCTGAGAAATCGCCGTTTTCATACAATCCGCCAGCCGGGCAAAAGGAGCGGTCTTCGACACGCCGACCCGGGCTGCCATATCCTTTACACTCGGTTGAGGTCCCATCCAGATAATATCATCCATATCCACATCATTCCCGAATATATATTCATCCCCCGAATCGATATCGATCACTCCTGCAAAACCGGGTTGATTCAGACCGAAAAAATAGAGAAACGAACTATCCTGACGGAACTTATAAGTATTATCCGTATAATTAGCCGGGGCCTCCCCATTTCCCAGGATCAACACCAAACCACTTTTCACTTTTTCTTTCAGACGGGCGCGTCTGTTTTTGTAAACACTTGTTTCAAACATATCTTTCAATTTTTAGTAAGTACGGTTTAAAAAGTGTCACAAGATAAAGAAAAAAGCCAAAAGGGGAAAGGCAAAAAGTAAAAAATTTCTCTCAAACCCGCCGAAAGGATTTATTGCGGAACAAATAACCGGCAAACGGGACACAGATCCCGGCGATAGTAACAATCCAGGCTCCGTAAGCGATACTGACCTGACTTCCCAATATTCCCTCCATACCGCCACCAAGGCTAAACATTCCTTCCTGGGCAAACCAGACATCGATAATTTTCCACAAAACGACGAACGATGCCAGTAAACTACAAATCGTAATGCTCCAGGAAATTCCCATCGAAAGATCTTCATGCAGATCCTTTCTCAAAGCCAGAATAATCACTATGATAAACATGATAAAGGTAAACCAGCCCGACGAAGACATTCCGGATATTGTTCCCAATTGTACAATTTTATACCAAGGTAAAAAAGTAGCTATCAAGCCGATGAGAGCCACAATAATGACAGCAAATCTCTGTTTGTTCATAATCTGAAGATTTAAATATTATTTCTTCTTTCAAAAAGTCTTTTGTCCTACTCTTTTTTTGAAAGAAGATTCAAATTTTATACGTTTTTCCTATCGAAAAGTTTTCGGTTTTCCCTTTCGAATCCCCTCAAACCTGAAAATGTATCGTCTGTTATTTAAAACTGTTCTAAACATGAAAAACTGAAAATAATCTTCCGATTTTGCTTGATAATCGTAAGAACAATACGTAATTTTGGAACGCTTTTTGCAATAACAACGTTTTCGAAAAGACGTTTGAGTGCGTAAAAAAAATATGTTATACAACATAAAACGGTGAAAATCAAACATTTTAAAATACAATTTATTAACAAATCAATTTATTGATCATGAAACCAACTCATATCGAACACATCGGTATTGCCGTCAAAAGTCTGGAAGAAGCTATTCCATTTTATGAAAATGTATTAGGACTGAAATGCTATGCAGTAGAAGAAGTAAAAGATCAGAAAGTAAAAACAGCTTTCTTTCAAGTAGGTCAGACAAAAATCGAATTGTTGGAATCTACCGATCCTGAAGGTCCTATCGGGAAATTTGTAGAAAAAAATGGTGGCGGTATGCACCACATGGCATTTGCCGTTGAAGATGTAGCCGAAGCTTTAAACGAAGCAGCAGCAGCCGGTTGTCAGTTAATCGACAAAGCTCCCCGTACCGGAGCAGAAGGACTTCAAATCGGATTCCTTCACCCGAAATCAACCAATCGGGTACTGACAGAACTTTGCGGTAAAAAATAATTACGTCAAAAGCGTCAAAGATGATTGAAAACGTCAGAAAGGCATTTTAAAGCAGTGTCCTTTTGGCGCTTTCGATGTTTTCAAAGCTTAGGCATTTTAGATATTTAAAAGTAAATTTAAAATTTTATGGCCACAAATCAAGATAAAGTCAAAGAACTTATCGACTTACGAAATCAAGCGAAATTGGGCGGAGGCGAAAAACGGATCGAATCTCAGCACAAAAAGGGTAAATATACAGCCCGGGAAAGAATCGCCATGTTGCTGGACGAAGACAGCTTCGAAGAATTCGATATGTTCGTCACACACCGGTGTAATAATTTCGGCATGGAAAAGACAAAATTCCTCGGAGACGGAGTTGTTACCGGACAAGGAACGATCAACGGACGTATCGTATTTGTATTTGCACAGGATTTTACCGTATTCGGAGGAGCACTTTCAGAAATGTTGGCTCAGAAGATCTGCAAAGTCATGGACAAAGCGATGACGGTAGGAGCTCCGATCATCGGATTGAACGATTCCGGTGGTGCACGTATTCAGGAAGGCGTAAATTCATTGGCAGGATATGCTGAAATTTTCGAGCGTAACATCCTGGCTTCCGGGGTTATTCCACAGATATCCGCTATTTTCGGCCCCTGTGCCGGTGGAGCCGTATACTCTCCTGCCCTGACCGACTTCATCCTGATGACCGATCAGAGTTCTTACATGTTCGTTACCGGACCGAAGGTGGTAAAAACCGTTACCGGCGAAGATATCAGTACAGAAGACCTGGGAGGTGCAGAAGTTCACTCGACCAAATCGGGCGTTTCTCATTTTATGGTAGAAAACGAAGAAGAAGGTATTTCTCTGATCCGTGATCTGCTTTCTTATCTGCCTTCCAACAACCTCGAAGAAGCGCCGATGATGGTATGCAACGACCCGATCGATCGTCTGGAAGACAAATTGAACAGCCTGATTCCGGATAATCCCAATCTGCCGTACAATATGCTGGAAGTAATCGAAGCAATCGTAGACCAGGGCAAATTCCTCGAAGTACACAAACGTTATGCCCGGAATATCATCGTCGGTTTCTGCCGGATGGGAGGACGTTCTGTGGGTATTATCGCCAACCAGCCTAGTTTCTATGCCGGAGTACTCGATATCGAATCATCGCGTAAAGCAGCTCGTTTCGTTCGCTTCTGCGACTGTTTCAATATTCCGATCCTGACGTTGGTAGACGTACCGGGATTCTTACCGGGCCGTGTGCAGGAATACGGCGGCATCATCACCCACGGAGCCAAATTGATGTTCGCTTACGGCGAAGCTACCGTTCCTAAAGTAACCGTTACTTTACGTAAATCCTACGGAGGAGCACACGACGTGATGTCCTGTAAACAACTTCGCGGCGACTTCAACTACGCCTGGCCGACAGCCCAGATTGCCGTGATGGGTGCCAAAGGTGCTATCGAAGTACTATACGGTAAGGAAGTAGCAGCGATCACCGATCCGGAAGCAAAAGCTAAATTTATCGCAGAGAAAGAGGAAGAATACAATCATGCATTCGCTAATCCTTACAAAGCAGCTTCTTACGGTTATATCGACGATGTGATCGAACCACGCAACACCCGTTTCCGTGTGATCCGGGCCTTCCAGTCTTTACAGACGAAGCGTGTCACTAACCCGATGAAGAAACATTCTAATATACCTTTATAATTATGACCATGTTAGCAATCGACTGGGGCTATGCGCTCCTGGTCACGGGAATGGGAATCGGAACTGTATTTTTACTGCTTATTGTTTTGATTTGGGTAATTGGTTTGCAAACCAAAATCATCAATGGCATCACAGGCCACTCGAAAGGGGCTTCTGAAGAAGCGACCGTAAGGACGACAGAAACCCATCCGACGCCTCACGAACAAGCAGCCATAGCCATGGCTATGCACCTGTACTTCGATGCCCACGATGAAGAGCCGCATGTCATCACGATTCAGGAAGTAGAAAAGCGCTATTCGCCATGGAGTTCCAAAATTTACAGCATGAGAAATACGATTATCAAGTAAATAAATTGACCATATGAATAAATTTAAAATCACTATCGACGGAAATAATTACGACGTCACAGTGAATCTAACGGATCATCATAAAGCTAACGTAGAAGTAAACGGGATATCTTACGATGTAAGCTATGAAAGCAAAAATACGGTTGCAGCTCCTATCCGCAAATCGACAGCTCCCGGTACCCCACAGGTACATGTTTCAGCACCGGCTGCTGCAGCATCCAGTGCCACCAGTATCAAAGCTCCGCTTCCCGGAACGATCATGACCATCAACGTAAAAGTCGGTGATCAGGTGAAACGGGGAGATACCTTAGTCGTCATGGAAGCCATGAAAATGGAAAACAACATTATGGCTAACAAGGACGGACAGGTGAAAGCCATCCATGTCACTGTCGGACAGACGGTCGTACAGGACGATAAACTGGTTGATCTGCAGTAATTCATTGTAAAATCGTTAGTAATGAAACAAATGAAAAAATATCTCTTTCGGCTGGTTGCCTTTCTGGGCCTGACTATTACGCCCTTTATCGCCAGTGCCGAAGAAGTCAGTTTAGGAGAAAGCATCAGTAAATTCCTGAACGACACCGGATTTGCCCGCCTTGTCGAGGGCAACTGGTTGTGTTTGGTGATGATAGCTGTCGCTTGTTTATTATTCTATCTGGCTATCGTTAAAAAGTTCGAGCCTCTGTTATTGTTGCCTATCGCTTTCGGTATGTTGCTGACCAATCTGCCGGGAGCCGGATTGTATCATCCGGAACTATTCGAAGGAGGACACATTCATTGGCCGGATTTTGCAAATGCCAATAACGTCGGATTGCTGGATTACATCTACCTCGGAGTGAAACTGGGTATCTATCCCTGTGTCATTTTCATCGGTGTAGGAGCAATGACCGATTTCGGTCCGCTGTTAGCCAATCCGAAAAGTTTCCTATTGGGAGCAGCAGCCCAGATCGGTATCTTCGCTACTTTCCTGGGAGCTTTGGTTCTCGGATTCAACTATGCCGAAGCCGGTTCGATCGGTATTATCGGTGGAGCCGACGGCCCGACCGCCATTTATCTGACTTCTAAGTTAGCACCCAATTTATTAGGCCCGATCGCCGTGGCTGCCTATTCCTATATGGCTTTGGTACCGGTCATCCAACCGCCTATTATGAAAATGCTGACTACTCAGAAAGAGCGCGAGATCGTCATGAAGCAATTGCGTAAAGTATCTAAAACAGAAAAAATCATATTCCCGATCATCGTTACTGTTTTTGTATCTTTATTGTTACCTTCTGCCGCTCCGCTGATCGGTTGTTTGATGTTAGGTAACCTGATGCGTGAAAGTGGAGTTGTAGAACGTCTGAGTAAGACTGTTCAGAACGAATTGATGAATATTACCACCATCTTTCTGGGTGTTTCGGTTGGAGCGACAACTACCGCAACAGCTTTCCTGAACTACCAAACTCTGGCCATCCTGGTAATCGGAATCCTGGCTTTCGCTTTGGGAAGTGCCGGAGGAGTATTGCTGGCTAAATTTATGAACTTGTTTACCAAGAATAAGATCAACCCGCTGATCGGTTCTGCCGGTGTATCGGCCGTTCCGATGGCAGCCCGTGTATCTCAGACTGTAGGTCAGGAAGCCAATCCTGGCAACTTCTTGCTGATGCATGCCATGGGTCCCAATGTAGCCGGAGTTATCGGTTCTGCTGTTGCAGCCGGTATCCTGCTCTCTTTCCTCGGATAAAACAAGAGTTTACCGTAATAAATCAAGGGTGTGCTTCAATGAAGTGCACCCTTTTTCAGTTGAAACGGTTACAGTAGTAAAATATGCTTCTCCCATTCCGATGCCACCTGCCAGTGTCCGGCCTCCCTCAGCCCACAGGACAAGCTTTTGTACAATCGCATACCTTCCCTACCGATAGCAGACGGAAGGTATTTGTTTATTGGAACGATGATAAGGGCCAAGTTATAGGTAGGTATATTTTTTCTTTCTATTCCGATTCCGGGTTTTATCCCGTCAGACCGGTTCGCCTGGAACGGTCCGGTAAGGCTTTCCTTCACTGACCGGGTCGCCAATTCCGATCACCGAAGACGAATATAAGTAACGACAGAATAATTCTACGTTTTAATGATAACTTTTTCGGTTCCAATCAGTAAAACAGTAAAAAAACATGATACAAATCAAAATAAAACGGGTATATGACGATCCGGAACCGGGGGACGGTTACCGGGTATTAGTCGACAGGATCTGGCCCAGAGGGATAAAAAAAGCATGTTTATCCTACGATGAATGGGCTAAAGAAATCACTCCCTCTCCCGGTTTAAGAACCTGGTTTCATGACGATATCTCCCGACATTGGGAAGAATTTACTTCGATGTATAAAGAAGAGTTGGAACACTCGCAAGCCGTTAAAGATTTTCTTTCCAGAATCGGGACTTATCCGGTAGTAACCTTGTTATATGCTTCGAAAGATCCTGTTCACAACCATGCCCGGATTCTACAGAACTACCTGGAAACCCAGCTAAAAAAATAACCGGATAACACACAGCCTGCCGGATGGGTACGCTCTCCTTCATGCGGCAGGCTGTTCAACAAAGAATCCGGGTATTATTTACCCCACAATTCGATCAGATTCAAAATCGTCTGCATCGCTTTTTGCATTGTATTCAGCGAGCAATATTCATATTTTCCATGGAAATTCATACCTCCTGTAAATAAGTTCGGACAAGGCAGTCCCATATAGGACAAACGGGCACCATCCGTACCGCCGCGGATAGGACGAACGATCGGAGTAACACCGGCCTTTTCCATCGCCTGGAAGGCTTTATCGATTACTTCGGGATAAGGTTCGACCATTTCACGCATATTATAATACTGATCTTTCAGGGTTAGTTTGATCACCCCTTCTCCGTACTTCCCGGTCAACAGAGCGGTAACAGCCTGGAGGTAGCGTTTTTTCTCTTCAAATTTCACCCGCGAATGGTCCCGGATGATATATTCACTGGAAGCATTTTCTACTTCTCCCCTGATACTGATCAAATGATAAAAACCTTCGTAACCTTCCGTATGTTCGGGCCGCTGACAAGGAGGCAATAAGTTATTCAATTCGTTGACTACCTGCAAAGCATTGATCATCTTATCCTTCGCATAACCCGGATGAATGTTACGTCCTTGTACTTCGATCCGGGCACTGGCAGCATTGAAATTCTCATATTCCAGCTCTCCTTCAAAGCCTCCGTCTACGGTATAAGCAAAGGTGGCACCGAAATGTTTTACATCAAAAAAGTCTACCCCTTTTCCGATTTCTTCGTCGGGCGTAAAGCCGATCCGGATTCTGCCGTGTTTCACTTCTGGATGCTTCATCAGATATTCGGCAGCGGTCATGATCTCTGCCACCCCTGCTTTATCGTCGGCTCCCAACAGCGTCGTACCGTCGGTTGTGATCAAGGTATGCCCCTTGAAAAAAGCCAACTCCGGAAAATCTGCCAGCGTCATCGTCAATTGCTCGTTCAGACAGATATCTCCCCCATCGTAATTTTCAATGATACGGGGATGGATATCGGCCCCACTCATATCGGGACTCGTATCGACATGCGAGATAAAACCGATCACCGGCCGGTCTTCATACCCGGGAGTTGCCGGAATAGTACCCATCGCATAACCATTGGCATCGACTTCCACATCCTCCAACCCCAGCTCTTTCATCTCTTCGGCCAGATAATTCAGCAGAATCAATTGTTTCGCAGTCGACGGATAGGTTTCACTCTCCGGATCACTCTGGGTATCGAATCCGACATATTTCAAAAAACGCTCTTTTAATTCCATATCTTTATGATTTAGATTTTAGATTTACGATTTACGATTTTTCGTTTATCGGGTTCCTCTCCGGTTTACTCTTCTTTGGCTCTCAACGAATCCCAGATAAAGTAACCGATAATAACGACATACATGACAACGGCCAGCCATTCTGCCCCGCTCCAGGTAGCATACCAATCTGCTCCGGCATATTTCAATACGGCACTGATAACTCCCATCAGGGCTCCCCCTGCTATAAACCCGGAAGCGATCAGTGTACCGCGTTCACGGCGCATCTTATTTACTTTTTCATCTTTACTACGGGTAGATACATACCAACTGACCAGCCCTCCGATCAATAAAGGCGTATTCAGATCCAACGGAATAAACATTCCCAGGGCAAAAGCCAGGGCAGGTACCCCGATCATGGTCAGAATCAATGCGAGTGCGGCACCGGCAAAATACAGCATCCAGGGAGTCGCTCCTCCTTCCATCAAAGGTTTGATAACAGCAGCCATCGCATTCGCCTGGGGAGCCACCAAAGCATTTTCACCTACAAATCCGTAAGTCTGATTCAGGATCATCATTACTCCGGCCACCGTAGCGGCAGAAACAACGGTTCCCAGAAATTTCCACCGCTCCTGTTTTGCGGGAGTCGTACCGATCCAATAACCGATTTTCAAGTCGGTAATAAAACCTCCGGCCATAGACAAAGCAGTACAAACCACGCCACCGATGACCATGGCAGCCATCATGCCGTTTGTCCCGCTCAACCCGGCACTCACCAAAACCAGCGAAGCCAGGATCAATGTCATCAAAGTCATTCCCGATACCGGATTCGTCCCCACGATAGCGATAGCATTAGCAGCCACCGTAGTAAACAGGAAAGAAATAATAAACACAATCAGTATGGCGACAATGGTCTGGAAGAGATTACCCAGTACACCGAACTGGAAGAAAATGAAAGTGGTAATCAAAGTCGCCAGCAAACCGATCAGAATAAACTTCATCGAAAGATCATGTTGTGTACGTTCTGCGACTTCTTCACTTCCCTTCTTTCCCCCCAATTCCTTTACCGCCAGGCCTAAGGCTTGTTTGATAATACCCGACGAACGGATAATGCCGACGATACCGGCCATAGCGATACCACCGATACCGATATGACGGGCATAATTCGTAAATAACTGTTCGGGCGACATGTCCCGGATCAGCATAGAAACCCCTTCTCCTACAGCAACAGTCTGTCCATCTGCAAAATAACTCAGAAACGGGATCAGCACAAACCACACGGTAAACGAACCGGCACAGATAATAGCGGCGTATTTCAATCCGACAATATATCCCAGGCCTAACACTGCAGCCCCTGTATTCACTTTAAATACCAGCTTCGTTTTTTCAGCCAGCATCTCTCCCCAACCCATGATCCGGGTGGAGATGGTCTCTGTCCACCAACCGAAAGTACTGATAAAAAAGTCATATAATCCACCGACCAATCCACTCACCGCCAATAATTTCGCCTGATTTCCCTTTTTTTCACCCGAAACCAGCACCTCGGTCGTCGCCGTAGCTTCCGGGAAAGGGTATTTCCCGTGCATATCTTTTACAAAATATTTACGGAAAGGGATCAGCATCAGAATACCCAACAATCCTCCGAGTAAAGAGGATAAAAAAATCTGATAAAATTTAGCATCCAGACCAAGAATATACAAAGCAGGTAATGTAAAGATCGCTCCGGCAACGATCACTCCCGAGCTAGCCCCGATAGATTGAATGATCACATTCTGTCCGAGCATATTATTCTTTTTCATCAGATTTCCGCATCCAACCGCGATAATAGCGATCGGGATAGCAGCCTCGAACACCTGTCCCACCTTCAGTCCCAGATAAGCTGCAGCTGCCGAAAAGACGATAGCCATAATAATACCGAAAACCACCGAGTAAGTCGTTACTTCCCGGGGTTTCGAATTAGCCGGCATAATCGGTTTATACACTTCGCCAGGCTTCAACTCCCGATAGGCGTTATCGGGCAACGAATTTAGCTTTTGTTCTTCTTGTTCCATAAGTTTGTATTATGATGATTAATTGAATTAGCGCAACGATGCTTCCTTTTCTCAAACGATTCCAAAAATAACGATTTAATGTAAAAAGTAAAAGATTAAAAGTAAAAAGATCGGAAAAACCCTTTCTAAGTTTCAAATTTTACTGTTTTTATAAGGATTCGGTCACCGAATAACGACAAACGACGGGTTAAAAGGTCGCCCCATCGGCAATATGGGCAAATTTCCGCCTTAACCATTGGACGAGCCGGGTGGTGACTTCCGGTCCGGAGTAGGGAATAAATTCGTCGTACATATCCGACTGGTTAAAATTCGAAATCCCGATAGAAAGTACAGTGATTCCATTCCGTTGGGCCTCCCGGACCATTTCCCGGACATGCACCCGCGGATCGGTCTTACCGGCAGCTGCTGTCGGTGTGCCGTCGGAAATCATAAACAGTAATTTATTCTGTGTGGTAGTCCGGAATTTCTGCGTAGCATAATGGATAGCGAATCCATCGGCATTGACATACATTCCCTCTTGAGAAAAAAGCTTTTTGATCTCCAGACGTTTCCCAGGTTCATGAAACCGGACGATTTCAACCCTTTCCTGCTTTACCCGGTGACCATAAATAGAAAATCGGATATCCGGATTGGCTTCGAAAGCAAGCGCCAGAGCGACCGATAACACCAACTGCAATTCCAGTTTATTTTCATCGGTCATCGATCCCGATAAATCGAGCATAATCACCACTTCCAGCAAAGCCGAAGGGGCAGGCAACTCCTCGATAAAAATATGAGGATTCAAATGCACCCGATACAATTCGTCTTCATCCAAATCCCCGCTCTCCTGCTCATAAAAAACACAAGCTTTATTCATCTTTGCCTGAAAGGTCAGAAAGTTCAGCCGGATTTTAGCGGCTAATTCCCTTGCTCTCCGCATCAAGACCGGATCTACTACCCCACAAGAGGCATCCAGTTCCCGATAGCGTTCTGCAACAGGACTTCCGGCCCGTTTCAAAGCCCCTTTCGTATCCTCTTCGATATCGGCCCAAGGCACCAAATCCAGCGATTTACTCAAATCCAAAAACAGATCGTCGAGGATCTTGACATCGATATCCACCGGAGCTCCTTCCACTTCCAGAGGCAGATTCATCATTACCCTGGAATAATAATTGAACATCGGCGGTAACTCCTCGTCCTTAGTTATAAAACGGGCACTGATTTGTTGTGCCAGCTCCACCACTTGTCGTGGTTCCAGGGAAGCATAATCCGTAATCGTATCCAATAGGCCGTCGATCCATCCCAACCGGCTCCGGTGAGGAAGCAAACGGGTTTTAAACACTTCATATTCCAGCAATTCAGGAAAAAGGACCCGGGTAGCCAGATAGTTATAGCGCACATCGTCCAAATCGGTAAACTTCAATTCCTGTTCAGCCCTCAGTAAGGCCAGTGTAAACTGCATCCGGCGGGCAGCGTTCAGATAATAATAATATCCCGGATATACCCGGGCAATCCTCCCTTCTATCCGACGATCTTCTATCAGATGGATAAAATATTTTTGCTGAAGTGTACAGCGGTATTTTTCGTATACTCCCCGGCTATAACAAATATGCCCGACCTGATGAATATATTGGCCGAAAAAAACTTCTGCCCGAACCTGTTCACTCACTTTCAACGAAAGAATCTCGGGATTCATCACCACGGAATTGAAATCCATCCTGGCTCCCCCCTCTTTCGAAAAAATAATCCGTGGCAATTCACCTCCCATATGCAAGGCAATGCGGGCACATACCGGCATCAATCGATAGATATCGGCCGTCTTCGGAAAATCTTTTCCCAATAAATCCAACGGTTCCGGGAAATTTCCCCACCAATTCCGGTCCAAAACATCCCGGCTATACACCGATTCGATCTCTTCGCGGGTCATACCATCTGTACTAACGAGCGGGCCACTAACTGCTCACCGGCAATCACATAATTGGTCAGAATAACCTCTTCGACCACCTCGCGGACAGAATAGCCCAACTGCAAATAGGCTGCGGCATCCAAAACCTGCCGGGTGGACAACGACACGGTAAGAGCCTCTTTTTGTTCGGCCTGTCGCAATAAACGGGCTATCTCTGCCAGTTGAGCCGCTGCAGAAGCTTTTACCAAAGGATAACGCTGCATCATCAATGCCGCTTCCTCCTCGGGAGTCAGGTAATCCAATTGTACCTTGATAAACCGATCTTCGAAAGCAGAGTCCAGCCGTTGGGTAGAAACATAAGCAAACCCGGTGTTACCGGCAGCGACGAATTGTACATTCGTGCCTTTATTATAGCGAACACCCGAATCTTCGTCATACAGATACGACTGTCGCCGGTCCAGAATCGTCATCAGAAAATTAGCAGCCACCATCGGGATACGGGTCAGCTCGTCCAGGAAGATCAACGTAGGCCTATCGGAAGTGAAAGCCTTGAAAAATTCGGAACGGACCGCCAGGGTTTTCCCTTCATCCCCGATAACCAACCCACCGACAAACATTTTCTTCGGCTTAAATGCCTGCCCCATATCGAAACCGAAATAATCCATTTCCATAGCATCGGCCAATTCCATCGCCACCGATGATTTACCACATCCTTTCGGCCCCAACAGAAAAGGATATTTCCCCAGATACAAAGTATGGCATAAAAATTCCCATTTCCGTTGAGGAATACACAAGTCCCTGGAATGTTTCGGAGGACTGAAAGAAGCGGTCCGAAAATCCGGAAACAAGTCCGGTTGTAGTAGCGAGGCAGTTGTCTTATTCGATTGCATAGGTTTTATTTCAAATCATTTTCATTCCTGAACGGAAAACCATTAAAACACAGTTTATGGTTGTTTAAAAACTTCCGGTTTGCCGAGACTCACCCCCCGTTCCTGCCGAGAAAATTTATCCTTCTGTTCGACATATTATCTCATCTTCGATTTTAGATGAAATCTTCAACAGCAAATCCTTCGGATTTTCTTCCGCCAGAAGCTCCCTTTCTCTTTACAATGACAGAGGAACTCCAAACAACCAAAACCTTTCCTGCAAAGATACCGGATTTCCCGAATTGTATCCGTACAAATCCGATATTTTAGTGCTAAAAACGATCTTCGCCACTCCGTTTTTCCAGTTTCATTACCGAAGGGATGAAGAATGAAATCACCCCCAGGGATAAAATGATACATCCGGAAATCCAGAACGCATTACTTACCCCTATCGTATCGGCGATATAACCGGTCAACAAAATACCTATCATAGAAGGTAATAAACTCAGACTTCCAAAAAGTGAAAATACCCTGCCTAAAGCAGTATGATCGATAAAAGTTTGTAAAACGGAAGTAAAAGGCCCACTGTAAAACGAACCGGCCAATCCACCGATAATAGTTAAACACACAAACAGCACAAAAGCATCCGAAGGCAATAATCCCGATATCAGAATATAGCTTCCCAAGGCCAGGTAAGAGCTATTGATCAGCCCAACCCGCCGGATCTTTATTTTCCAGACTCCCAGAATCAAACCGCCGAGCAATGTACCTGCACCCCAGACAATTTCTACCAGACTCATTTGAAAAGTATCTCCTCCGAAATGAGTTACCGTCATCAAGGGAAACAATACAGCAACCGGCATTAAAAAGAAAGTAACTGCAACGGAAATTATCATCAACCAGGGTAATCCCCGATGTTTTTGTACTTCCTTCCAGCCTTCGACCATTTCATGCCATATTCCGGGTTTCCGTTTTTCTTCCGTCCTGACCGGGTCGGGGATCGCAACAAAAGCCAAAGCGGTACAAGCGATGATCGCCCCTGCAACATCCAGCAGCATCACCACCGTCATATTCAGTGAAGTGATCAAAAGTGCTCCTAAGGCAGGTCCGGCAATACTACTCACCGACTGTAACGCCTGGTTTACTCCGGCAATCCGCATTAATTCCGATTCGGGCGCCAACATGGGAATAGCCGCCTGCATAGCGGGTGAATGGAAAGCATTTCCGATACTCCGCAGAGCCATCAACAAATAAATCAATCCCAATTCAGCCTGATCGAAATAGAATAAACCTCCCAGTATCAAAGAACATAGAGCGACAAAACTATCGGCAGCGATCATGGTCAGTTTTCTTTTCCAACGATCGACATATACACCCGCTATAGGTCCTAACAAAGCCTGAGGTAATAAGGTCGCCAACACAGCATAGGATAGCACTTCGGCACTTTTAGTCTCTATGCTCAACCAAAACATGACCGAATATCCGACAATAGCACTACTCAGGATAGAAAACAACTGTCCCGACCATATAATAATAAATTTCTTTTTCCAAAGATCCATGATAAAAAAACTATAAACAAAAGACTAAAAAGCTACAGCTTAAAGGCTATAGGCTAAAAAAGCAATAGGCGATAAAAAAAGGGGGAATCGAAAGCTAAATGAAAAATAAACTAGCCTTCAAAATAAATTATCCTACCCTTCATCTTCATAACTAACATTTTTTTGAAAAGTCGCCACAAAGATAGCAAAATTTGCGTATACCGTGTAAACATAAAATGAAATATCATGGAAAGGAACCTTAAAGAAGCTTTAAAGCATCGCAGAAGTTATTACGCGATAGATAATCAAACCACAATTCCTGATGCTGAGATCGAGGAAATTTTAGATTTTGCCGCTCTTCATACTCCCTCTGCTTTCAATTCCCAATCCACACGGATGGTACTATTATTGAGGGAACAGCATCGACGGCTTTGGGACATTGTCCGGAATACGCTAAAAAAGACGATCCCGGCAGCCGCTTATGCTTCTACCGAAGCAAAAATCAATAAATCGTTCGCAGCCGGTTACGGTACGGTATTATTTTTTGAGGACACCGCTATAATCGAAGGTTTACAGAAAGCTTTCCCTTTATATCATGAAAAATTTCCGCAATGGTCCCAGCATACCTCAGGGATGCATCAACTGGCCGTCTGGACTATGCTCGAAGACGCCGGATTCGGAGCCTCCCTGCAACATTACAATCCTCTGATCGACGAAGAGGTTATTGCCACCTGGAAATTACCTGCCACCTGGGAATTGATTGCACAGATGCCTTTCGGTTTACCGCTGGAACCACCCCAAAAGAAAGAATACAAACCTTTATGCGACAGGGTAAGGGTATTTAAATAAGGCAATGATACACATATTTACACTTATAAACATAGAATTATTCTGTCGTTACTTATCCGTCTCCGGTGTTCGTGTTCGGGGACCCGGTCGCTTCTGCCGGTCAGTGAAGGAAAGCCTTAACGGACCGGTCCAGGCGAACCGGTCTGACGACACAAAATCCGGAATCGGAACAGAAAGAAAAAATATACCTGGGTTTAGGATAAACATGTATATAAACATCTTTTCTTTTAACCCCGAGATCACTGGCAAATCAGGTCATCCGAATGGTATAAGGATAACGTTTCTTCTACCACTTATTCATATGAACCTTCGAAGCATCCCATTTATCTTTCGGACTATGAGGCATAGCCGGATATCCTACGGGAATCACACACAATGAATTAATTTGTTCCGGAATTCCCGTATATTTTTTCACGACTTCCATGCGATCTGCATAAGGATATGTAGCGGTCCAGACAGCTCCTAATCCGATCGCTTCCGCAGCCAGCAAGATATTTTGAGTAACAGCCGAACAATCCAGATACCAATAAGAAGATTTAGTAGTATCCCCACAAACGACGATAGCCATCGGAGCTTCTTTCAACATTTTGGCATAAGGCAACACAGCAGCCATAGAATCGAGCACTTCCCGGTCGTCGATGACGATCAATTCCCAAGGCCGGACATCTTTACCACTCGGAGCAGCCATTCCTGCCTTCAATAATACCTCAATTTTCTCCTTTTCTACCGGTTTGGGTAAATATTTTCTTACACTTTTCCGGCCCATAATATTTTCCAAGGCATCCTTCGTCTGGATTTTACTTTCTTTTTTCTCTGAATTACATGCTGTCATAACTAAAAAAATAAAAGATACGATAAGTAATAAAGTTGTTTTCATATAATAGGAATTTATAAATCATCTTTTCCGAAGCTTTACAATTTCCCCTAAAGCCGGAATCTTTACCTGTATATTCCTTTTGCCGGCCTCTTCGGCAAATACAGCAGGCGGATCACTCAGGGGTTCGTCGGATAAATCGAATGTCCCATAATGCATAGGGATCGTTATCCGGGCTTTCATCTGCGAAGCAGCCGTCAAGGAATCATAAGGCGAAATATGGTTCGCTTGCATAAACCAACGGGGTTTGTAAGCTCCGATACCCAGTAAAGCATAATCCGGAGCACCGAACAATTCTTCTATTTCGGTAAAATGAGAGGAATAGCCGGTATCTCCCCCATAATACACCGACAAGTCATCGGTCTGCAACATAAAAGCTCCCCACAAACGCAGTCCTCCGTCGTTTAAAGAACGTTTGCTCCAATGTTGAGCAGGCAAAAAAGTAATTTTCAACCGTCCTTCCTCCCAACGCTGATACCATCCGGCTTCTATCACCTGAATATCGGGCAGCCAGCCCCGGATCAAATCCCTCATTCCCAGACCACAAAATACTTTCATCCGGGGATTGTTCTCATATAAACGGATAATACTGGGTTTGTCCATATGATCGAAATGGTCATGGCTGATCAGCAAGTAATCGATCTCTTTGAAAATATCCGGATCGGCAGGAAATTTACTCTTACGACGGACGAACGGAATATTGCCAAAGACCGGATCGAACATGATCCGTTTACCACCCAACTGCATAAAGAAAGAATTATGTCCTAACCAAGCCAACGCATCACCGCTAATCCCTTGTATGCTATGCAGTGGAAAAAGTTGAGGTTCCCAATTTTCGTTCCGTTTCTCTTTACGTTGGGGATTGGGCGAAAAACGCCATTTCAAAACATTACCGATCCCCTGTTTAGAGCGATGTTGCCGATTCACAAAACGTCCCTTTACCACAGGATTTCCCCTCCAATAAGGCTTTACTGTAATAAGCCCTTCGTTCCGCCGAAAAGTAATCCGCTCTCCCATGATAAATTATTTTAGGTTACTTTGTGCAACAAATATACGTTTTCATCTCTTATTCCGAGAAATAATCAAAACTAAAAAACATGAACAGACTGTTATTTTTAAATCCGATATTTTAACAGAAAAAATAAAACGGGCCCGGAGCATCTCATTTCTGACAAATGCCCTTCACCCTAAAAGAAGTAAGGCAGTTATATACATATTTACACTAATAAACGTAGGTTTATTTTTTTCTATCTATTCCGATTTCGGGTTTTATACCGTCAGACCGGTTCGCCAATTCCGATCACCGAAGACGAATAAGTAACGACAGAATAATTCTACTATTTAAACGATAATTTTTTGGGCTTGCTTATAAAAAGGCAGGCGTTCTTTCAAATGCCGGAGGACAAAATCCCGGATTTCATGGTCTTCGAGCTTGCTGACGATCGGGCGTTTATGTTTTCCCCGAATCAGCCGTTCTACGATCGTATCCGTATCCGTATTCAGAAACAAGGTGATTCCCTGCGCATTCATATACGCCATATTATCATTGAAACAGGGGGTTCCTCCCCCTGTCGAGAGGACAAAATCCTGATATAGTTCACAAACCTCTTTTAAGTAAAAAGTCTCTAACCTTCGAAATCCGGCTTCTCCGATCGCAGCAAAAATTTCAGAGATACTCCTATTTTCACGTTCGACAATATAAGCATCCAAATCGATAAACCGGACCCCCTGTTCTTCCGCTATCACTTTTCCCCTGCGGGTCTTCCCGCAGGCCATATAACCGACTAAAAAATACTTCATAGTCCCGACATTATATTTCATCCGGATTATCCGTATTTTCAAAATCGAGCTTCATTTGTTCGTCGCCGGCAATCTCTTCCGGATTAGTCACTTCAAATTCGATATCCGTATTGATCTCGTCGGCCTCTCCTTCCTTCAGCAAAGGTTCTATTTCACGAATTTCATTCACCTCGAAGGTTGTGATCCGTTTACCGCGTGCTTTAAATGATTTCTCACCGATAAATTCGTCGGCCACAATCACATCGGCAGGCCGGGCTTCATATTTTCCACCGAATATCACTTCAAAACGAGGATGTCTCTCGTCACTCAGACAGATCAAACGGGAGCCTTCCACCTCACCGATGATGGAATTCAGTTTCACACAATCCTCGAAACGGAAACGTTTCAGGTAATAATAATTCTGTTCGGCATCGAAGAAAACCGCCGACCAAACCTTATCGGCCTCGAACTTTTCAAAAACGATATATCCTTCGTCATAATGATTATTCAGATCAAAATCGGTCGTATGGTAAGTACCATTCTTATTTACAACCAGAATCCGGTCCTCTCCCTGGAATTCTCCCAGGTATTTTCCCCGGCTATCGGTATTCAAACGCAACACATCTTCATCCAGCCAGATTTTACACCCGCCCAAAGTAGATACTCCTTTTTGCACGACACTGATCTTGTGGACATCGTTCTTTGTCAGTGTATTCCCCTGAGAATCACGCCCTTTGATCGACAGCGCAGCAAAATCATATTCGAATACCAGTTTCTTTATACTGGGTTTCGGTTTCAGGCAAACTTTAATCACTTCGGCCTCCCCGTTGGGATTGGCAGAAAAATGCAAAATCCGGGATCCGGCGGTACCTTTAGTCAGGTTATACACTTTATCCCGGGTCACACCGGTAACATTGAAACGCTTCACATAAGAAGCCCCATATTTACCGTCCCGGTATACGACATTATAAATCGTACGTTTATCGTTCTTTTTGAAAACATTCACATATTGAACATCCTTACCGACGAATATCTTATCGGCCACCTTCGTCACATAATAGGTACCGTCTTTCTTAAAGACAATCACATCATCCATATCCGAGCACTCGCAGATAAACTCGTCTTTCTTCAAGGCCGTTCCGATAAAACCTTCTTCCCGGTTGATGTAAAGCTTTTCATTTGCGATGACGACCTTAGCGGCTTCGATATTTTCGAAATTACGGATTTCCGTTTTCCTTTCCCGTCCTTTCCCGTATTTCGCTTTTATCCGTTCATAATAAGCGATAGAATAAGGAATGATGTGTTCGATATTATGTTTCACCACAGCAATCTCTTCATTCAGACTCCGGATATAATGATCGGCTTCTTCAGAGCTAAACTTCAGGATTCGTTTCATCTTGATCTCCAGCAATTTTTTCACATCGTCATCGGTCACCTCCCGGTAGAGTTCCGGTAAGAAAGGCTGTAACCGCCGGTGTACATGAGCGATAACCAACTCCATGGTTTCGCTTTCTTCAAACTGCTTGTCTTTATAGATGCGTTCTTCGATAAAGATACGTTCCAGAGACACATAATGCAGATCTTCCAGCAATTCTTTCAAACGGATCTCCAGCTCCAGTTTCAATAGGGCAACCGTATCGTCTGCCGACTGCCGCAAAATATCGGAGATCGGCATAAACCGGGGTTTTTCCTCCTCGATGACACAAGAATTGGGTGAAATCGATAATTCACAATCGGTGAAAGCATACAAAGCGTCGATCGTCTTATCGGAAGAGACTCCAGGGGCCAGTTGAATCAATATTTCAACATCCCGGGCCGTATTATCATCGATTTTTTTGATTTTAATCTTTCCTTTCTCATTGGCTTTGATAATGCTGTCGATCAAACTCGAGGTCGTACGTCCGAAGGGTATTTCAGTAATCTTTAGTGCCCTATTATTATTATCTTTCTCGATTTTCGCTCTGATTTTAACATTTCCTCCCCGCATACCGTCACAATACTTGCTGACATCGATCATTCCACCGGTAGGAAAATCCGGATACAACACAAAATCTTCGTGCTTCAGATGAGCGATACAGGCATCTATCAGCTCGTTGAAATTATGAGGTAATATTTTAGAAGCCAGACCGACGGCAATCCCTTCGACTCCCTGAGCCAACAATAAAGGAAATTTTATAGGTAAGGTGATGGGCTCACGATTACGTCCGTCATACGAAGGTTTCCAATTCGTTGTCTTGGGATTAAATACCACTTCGAGGGCAAATTTAGACAAGCGGGCCTCTATATAACGGGGAGCAGCAGCCCCGTCTCCGGTCAGAATATTTCCCCAGTTTCCCTGACAATCGATCAATAAATCTTTTTGTCCGAGTTGCACCAGCGCATCTCCGATCGAAGCATCTCCATGAGGATGGTATTTCATGGTATTACCGATAATATTGGCAACCTTATTGTAACGCCCGTCATCCAGTTCGCGCATAGAGTGCAGAATCCGTCGCTGTACAGGTTTCAAACCATCGTTCACGTAAGGGACGGCCCGTTCGAGAATAACATAGGAAGCATAGTCCAGAAACCACTTTTGGTACATCCCGTCCAGATGCTGAATAGAACGAATCTTCCCACTTTCTTCTCCCGAATGCTCCATGATCAGTTGAGGGATTTCCTCGTCGTCTTCTATGTGTTGTTCTGTTCCTGCCGCTTCAGCCTCGTAAGGCGCTGTCTGTTCCGAGGCCGAACGATCGGTCCCGGCCGCTATCTCTTTCCCTTCTTCGTCAGTTTCTTTACGTCCCCCCTCCATATTCAAATCCATGTCAATTATATCCTCGCCCATAACACTATTTCAAAATTACCTTAATTCATCCTTTTCAATATACAGATTGTCGATAATAAAATCCTGACGTTCCGGTGTATTTTTTCCCATATAATAACTCAACACCTCATCGATCGAATCTCCTTTTGAAAGACGTACCGGTTCCAAACGAATATCTTTTCCGATAAAATGTACGAACTCATTCGGAGAAATTTCTCCCAGTCCTTTAAACCTTGTAATCTCAGGTTTCGGACCTAACTTTTGGATGGCATTTTCACGCTCGGCATCGGAGTAACAATAGCGGGTTTCTTTTTTATTCCTGACCCGGAACAGAGGAGTTTGCAAAATGTATACATGCCCGGCCCTCACCAGATCGGGGAAAAATTGCAGAAAGAAGGTCAGCAACAACAAGCGGATATGCATACCGTCGACATCGGCATCCGTGGCCACAATGACATTGTTGTACCGCAGTTCTTCCAACCCGTCTTCAATATTCAAAGCAGCCTGCAATAAATTGAATTCTTCATTTTTGTAGACTATTTCTTTGGTCAGCCCGTAGGAATTGAGCGGTTTACCGCGTAAGCTGAACACAGCCTGAGTATTCACATCCCGGGATTTCGTAATAGATCCGCTGGCCGAATCTCCCTCTGTAATAAAAATCGAAGATTCGTTTTTCCGTTCGTGATTGGAATTGAAGTGCACCCGGCAATCCCGCAACTTCCGGTTGTGCAGGCTCACCTGCTTCGCTCTCTCGCGTGCAATCTTCTGCACACCGGACATGGCTTTACGTTCTTTCTCCGTCTCGACGATTTTCCGTAACAACAATTCGGCTGTATCCGGATTCCGGTGTAAATAATTATCCAATTCCCTGGTCACGAAATCCATGATAAAGTTACGTACGGTAGGACCGTCGGGCCTTATATCTTTCGAACCCAGTTTCGTCTTCGTCTGCGACTCGAACACCGGTTCCTGTACTTTTATACTGATCGCCCCGATAATAGAAGTACGGATATCCGATATTTCGAAATCTTTTTTATAAAAATCCCGGATCGTCTTGGCCACCGCTTCCCGGAAAGCACTCAAATGGGTTCCTCCCTGTGTGGTATGCTGCCCGTTGACAAACGAGTAATATTCTTCCCCATATTGCCGTCCGTGCGTCATAGCCATTTCGATATCCTCACCTTTCAGATGGATGATCGGATACAAGCCTTCTCCGCTCATATTTTCCATCAGCAGATCATACAATCCCCGCTTGGAGTAATATTTATGGTCATTGAAGAATATGGTTAAACCGGTGTTCAGAAATACATAGTTCTTCACCATCGCTTCGAGATATTCGGCAATGTAATGGTAATTCCCGAAAATGTCCTTATCGGCGAAAAAGGTTACCTGTGTACCGTTCGGCTGGTCAGTCGGTTCGATCTTCCTTTCCTCTACAATTTTTGCACGGCAATAACGCACATATTTGGTCTCGCCATCCCGGAACGACTGAATCTCAAAGCTCTCCGACAAAGCATTCACCGCTTTAATACCGACGCCATTCAAACCGACAGATTTTTTGAAAGCTTCCGAATCATATTTTGCTCCGGTATTCATTTTAGATGAAGCATCTACCAGTTTGCCTAAAGGAATACCCCGGCCGAAGTCCCGAACGCTCACCTTACGGTCTTCTACCTTAATCGTAATCTCTGTACCGGCTCCCATGGCAAATTCGTCGATGGAGTTATCCACCACCTCTTTCACCAAAATATAAATCCCATCGTCAGGCGCCGAACCGTCTCCTAGTTTACCGATATACATCCCCGGCCGCAACCGGATGTGTTCCTGCCAATCCAGCGTCCTGATCGAATCTTCCGAATAATTCTCAACCATCAAATTTTATCTATAAAGTTTATTAAGTCCATCCCTTTCAGCACTAAAACATATTGTTTCAATTCGGTTCATAAAGTTGCCAAAGTGCTCTTTCGGCACTTAAAGTATATAAAGCCTAAGACTGCCAGGGGCGCTTTGTTCACGGGACTTTCAATCCCAATGGGCACATCGGCGACCGTAAAAAAGCACCTGCTGTATTCAATGCATAAACCGTTTTTTGGACTGTCATGCAAAAATAATCAAATTTTACTGATTTCCCTACCCGGTTTTTCGGTTTTTTCCGGTTTTTCCAAGCATTTTTCAGAAAGTAACCTGCTTCCGATCTTTCCGCATACTTATTCGGAAAGGCTTACGGGTAAAGTAGAAACGACAGGTATAGATAAACTGGATCAATCCTGAAAACAAATGACTTCCCCGGTCGAAAGAATCCGAAAAGAAAGTGAGATTAAAGTCAGAGAGGTATTGATCAGCCCATACCCAGCCTTTCCGGAATAAACCCGGTATAACAACTGAAAACACAAGACCGCAACGTATAGGAGAAATCAGCAGACATATCTCACTTCTTTGAATGCATATACCCTTTCCCGCCCATCCGTATCTTTCAGGATCAGCTGGCCATATTCATCGATTCCTCCGACCGAAGCCCGGAAGATTCCACGTTCATCTTCAAAATCATATATTCCGGTAGACCGGTACATATGCCGTAAAAAGTCATTTTCCAGTTCGGCATACCGATGAATCTGTTCATATCTCTTCCCGATACATTCCAACAGCTCTTCCAGAACCTCCTGTAAGGGAAGTTCCCGACCGAGTAATTGAAATAAAGACACCGGATTAGGGGCGTCCGATAAAAATTGTTCCTGATTAATATTCACCCCGATACCACACAACGAACTTTGAATATGAGCTCCGGCCACCCGGTGTTCGATCAGGATACCTGAAATCTTCCTTTCCCCCACATACACATCGTTCGGCCATTTCACCGTCACCCCCTCGACATAATGGCTTAAAAAATCGAGACACCCCAAAGCGATCACCATCGACACGGCAAACTGTTTTCCTGCCTCCAGACACTCCGGACGGAAAATCACCGTCATTGAAATATTCTTTCCCGGGGCACTCTCCCACCGATTCGTAGCCTGCCCACGCCCCTGTGTCTGTCGCCAGGTCAAAATCACCTGTTTATCTTTCAATTCACTCAGCGGCAATTTTTCCGCCAGACTATTGGTCGAAGCAACCTCCTCATATTCCATTACCCCGAACCCACTCACTTCATATCTTTTCATACCCTATCGTATATTTTATTCTCTTTTCACCTTACCCTAATCTCCGTCCTCCTATTCTCCTTTCTCCCCTCTTCCGTATCATTAGTCCTCAAGGGGCGATCCTTGCCATATCCTTTATATTCCATCCGTTCCTTCTGAATATGATTCAAGAACAAATATTTATACACCTCGAAAGCCCGATTTTCCGACAGCCGATAATTATGTTGATCACTCCCCGTATTATCGGTATGGCCGGATATCTCGATCTTTACCTCAGGATTCTGTTTAAGAAACACGACCAATTGCCGTAATTCCGGATAAGATTCGGGCCGTAACCGATAGTCGTCGACATCAAAAAAAATTCCCTTGAGAACCAATGTCTGTTCTTTTTGGATCGGTCTTAAACAGAGCGTATAGATTCGGGGATTTTCTCTCGTATTTTCTTTCACTTGCAGGGTATCCGAATAATACAAATAGCCCTGTTTAACAGCGCTCACCCATAATAATTTATTCACAGGAATACAAGCCAGCATATCCGTCGGAAGCAAAAAACAACGTTTTATTATCGAAATACAGGAAAGGGGCCATTTCATCTCCTCCGGTATTAAAATAAAGGCAACGCGGCTGTGACCACAACTGTCGTCCATCCGCCTCCCGCCTTAGCAAATACGAAAACCAAATATCGCTTCCCCCTCTCCCTCCCTCACGGGTAGAAGCAAAATACAAACGTGTACCGTCGGCCGATACCGCCGGTTGAGCCTCCCAGCCATCGGTATTGACCGGGGCGCCCAGATTGACCGGTTCCGACCAGGACGTATCCGACAAGCGGTAAGCCACATAAATATCAAAACTATTCCGGCCGTTTTCCCTGGAAAAATACATCATTCGCCCATCGGCTGTCAGTGAAGGAGCCCCATAATTTTCTCTATCGGAAAAATTCAACGCATAGCGTCTGTCGCCTTGCAACATCCACATCGTTTCTTGTTCGCCGGCCTGTTCGGTAAACAAGAAGGTTTGTCCGGTCACATCCAATGCCGGCCAATACACCGGGCATCCGGCCTCATAAAACACTTCGGGAGGTTGTTTGGTTTGGGTCCGCAAAGCCTCCAGGGCAAACCGGCAATTTTCCATCTGTCGCTCCGCCACTGCCTTTACCTGCAAGCGTTTATCCCAACTCAGATACCGCCCGTAATGTGCCAAAGCTTTTCCGTAATCGGCTTCATCGAAATAATATTCGGCCAAAATAAAATAATAATAAGGATGACTTTTCAGAGAATCCAAAGCCAAAGCCGTTTCGATAGCACGGATTTCCTGAATCTTATCTCCTTTTTTGTTGTATATATCTGCTTTCAACAGATACAAGGGTGAAAAACCCTGATCGAAAGTCTCTGCTTTCAAAAGTAATCCCAAAGCTTTCTCCTTATCTCCTTCGCGAAAAGACTCCCGTGCCTGCTGGAAAAGTCCCCAGGCCTTTTTATTTACCGGATGTTGCTGTTGTGCTTGTACACCGAAAACAACAAAGCAAAATAACACACAACCAACGATATTCCACCTATCTTTCATTTTAGTTCCATTTCCCGCTATCATCCGCTCAAATTTTTACAAAGATACCGGAAAATTTTTAAAGACCTCACCTCCCGCTTCGAAACAAAAAACCTGCGTAAAGAAAAAATTCCTCACACAGGCCGGATTTATACAACCGAATCGTTTTTTAATAGTTATCGGGGAACAGTTCAAAATATCCTTTCGGATGCAGGCAGGAAGGACAAATTTCGGGAGGAGTTTTGCCGACATGTACATAACCGCATTTACGGCAATACCAGCGGACTTCTTCCGGGCGGGAAAAGACCAGATTATCCCGTATATTTTGTAATAATTTCAGGTAACGTTGCTCATGCATCTTCTCCACTTCGGTCACATATTTAAAAGTTGCGGCCACTTTTTTGAAGCCTTCCTCTTCGGCAATTTTCCCGAATGCCGGATACAAATTGAAAGCCTCGTCGTGTTCGCCGTCGGCAGCTTCTGCCAGATTAGCCAACGTATCCAATAAAGCTCCGGCAGGATAAGCGGCTGTGATTTCCAGCATTCCTCCTTCAAGGTAGCTAAAGAATCGTTTGGCATGCATTTCTTCCTGTAAAGCGGTCTCATAAAATATGCCGGCTATTTGCTCATACCCTTCTTTCTTTGCAATCTCCGAGAAAAAAGTATAACGGTTCTTTGCCTGTGATTCTCCGGCAAAGGCTTTCAGCAAACTCTTTTCTGTTTCTGTACCTTTTATCATTTTGTCCATAAGATTAATATTTAATGAATAGCTGAATCTTATACGCTCAAAATACAAACAGGTTTAAAATTATTCAAATAAAAATCCATCCCCATACATCGGACGAGTTGGAAATTCATGTTCAAAAAAGAAATAATCCTTTCCAAAAGCCGGACGCAGTTCACTAAACCAGGTCGCTTTCGGATCATAGGCGGCAAAAAAAGGCATATCTACCCACTTCGGATTACGACCTTGGATAAAACGCAGGACAAACACTTTCTCTCCCTTGATTTCGGCCACTCCCAGCAGTTGGATTTTGCCCGGCTCGTCGCTCATACTCGGTCCTCTCACCGTACGGCAGATACCGCTGACCTGACTATAAGCCTTACGGAAAATATCCCAGCATTTCTCTAAAGGAATTTCAAAATAATGCTTAGCCCCGGTATCCCGGGCCACAAACATATAATAAGGGATACAACTCAAGTCGACCTGTTTCCGCCACATCTCCCGCCAGATCTCCGGAGAATCGTTGATGTGTCTCAATAAAGGAGACTGGGTACGAATCTGTGCGCCCGTATTCCGGATCCGCCGGATAGCTTCGCATACAGCTGCCGTAGAAAGTTCCACCGGATGATTGAAATGTGCCTGAAAAGACAAGTTTTTACCGGTAGCGGTCACTTTTTCAAATAAACGCAATACCTCAGCGGCATCCACATCGGAAATAAACCGGTAGGGCCAGTATGCCAAAGCTTTCGAACCGATCCTGATCGTACGGATATGCTCTAATCCTGGTTGTAATAAAGGTTCTATATAAGCCGACAATAAGGAAGCGCTCATGGTCATCGGATCCCCTCCGGTGAATAATACGTCCGTAACCTGAGGATGCAACCGCAGATACTTCAATAACAGGTCCGTTTCTTTCATTGCGAACTTCAGCTCATTCATACCGGAAAACTGCGGCCAACGAAAACAAAAACTACAATAGGCATGACAGGTCTGTCCCTGAGCCGGAAAAAACAATACGGTTTCCCGGTATTTATGCTGTATACCTTTCAAACGGATATCCCCCAGCATAGGTACGTTGTGATCCTGGCCGGCGGGGTTAGGATTCAATTCAAGACGAACAGCATTGACTGCTGCTATAAATTCTTCTTTTCCGACCTCTTGAGCCAATAATTTACTAACGACTGAAAAATGCTTTTTCGATAACATTTCACGACGTGGAAAATTCAAGGTAAAAATAGGGTCTGTATCTATCCGTTCCCAATCGATCAGTTCTTCCACGACATAGTTATTCGTCTTAAACGGTAACACCCTTCCAACCACCTCAATTGCCTGTAATTCTTCCTTATTCAAACGGGTTATTTGACGAATATTCCGATAATTTGTCAGACCATAAGCCTGATAAGTTCGTTCCATTCTACTTCCTTTAAAATAAATATTATACAATCGACCAGTACTCCACCCAGGGAGTGAGAATAATGTACCTCTAACCAGAAAAGTAACAGAGCCACAAGCTTTCTGCTGAATATCGATAAAGTCCGAACGTTCTTCGCGATGAGCAATCCCCATCCGAAACAGACACCCCGCAGTAATCAGTAAATGCTATTTTATCAAGTTTATAAAATTACGACATTTTTTTCAAATTTCCAAATGGTCTCCCTTGTCGTTCTTTTTCTTTTCCACTCAAAAGGGGTGCCGGCTTCCCGAACACCCCTCTATCAGAACAACATAAATACAATTTTATTTCACAATCTGCATATAAACAGGATCTCCTTTGTAAGGATAGAAAGAAATATCGGTAGCAGCCCAATTTTTCAGGTCCGGTTGCATCTGGATCGCCTTTTGCAAAGAGACTGCCATTTCTTTGGTATCTTTTATCCTGGCAGCAGCTACAGCCTGCATATAATAATCCATCGCATTCTGCATTTTAATCTTACGGAAAGTCTCCAAAGCTGCGCGGTTGTCGTTATTCATCAATTGAGCATAAGCCAGGTTGATGTTGGGTTTATCTTTCAGATAGGGAATCGCTTTTGCATATTCTCCGTTTTGCATCAGGATCAATCCCATATTATAACGGGCTTCTTTCCGGATCTTGGCTTTGTCGAAATATTGGGCAGCTTCCCGTTTATGCCCCATTTGTGCATGGATTACCCCCAGGTTATTGTTTACGGTAGCATCCTGCTTCAAAGCAACAGCTGCTTCCAGTATTTTCTGTGCTTTCGAATATTCTTTATTATTGATAGCCATCACAGCCAGATCGTTCAATAACTGCCAATTGGTCTGAGCGGTCACTGCCGGAGTCTTTTCAGTCAACTGAGGTACAAAATAAGTCAGTTGCACATCTTCCTGTACAGTAGTGGGAACCGTGTAGAATACGAAGAAATCGGCACGGCGAAGGACCGGAAGGATCACCTCTTTCAATTCAGGAATTTTAGCGATATAAGAATCGATCACTTTATTCCGGGCAGTGGCATTCGGAGCACTTTTCAAGTCTTTGATAATCTGATCTTTGTTCTTAATATTTGAATCTCCAAGAAGCATATACAAACCGTTCCAGTTTTCAGTAACCGTTTGCTGAACTACAAATTTCGGATTACGGGCCATCGGTGTATTCTGCAATTTCAGGTCTTTTTCAAAGAAACTCTTGGCAGACCGGAAACGGGTATTGGCCAGGTTCTTATTCAAACGTTCGGCACCTTCGGGAGAATTGGATACATAAATAAACATATTCGTAATTTTGGCATTCTTATCTGCCAAAACTTTTTCCATGGCTTTCACCGCCTGAGTCATTACCGGCGAATTTTGTTCAGCCTGGCTAATCGTAGATTTTCCCAGTGGAAACATCACATAACCACTTACCACACCGACAGCCTCTGCCGGAACATCACTCACAAAAGTCTCGGTCATAGCCGGAACATAATTTACTCCGTCCAGCGTGAATGCCGGTTGTTTCCAAACTTTGATTCCATTTTTATTCAGGATTACCGGGCTCAGCATAAAGGACTTGTTACCGCGCATAGCTTCGATATCTGCCCAGAGTACTCCATTCTCCATTCCCGGCTTGAAATTAAAGGACATTTTCTGAGTAAAACTGGTTCCTTTATCATAGTTCACCACCGGATAACTGGCGTTTTTCACATTTTCTCCCTGTAAAAACATCGGTTGCAAATTCATCATCTGGCTACCGTACTGAATTTTGGGTGTAATTTTCAGAATCATCTTTTTATCAAACTGTTTAGGAGCAAAATTGATGGTATAATTGAAATTTACCACTCCATTCACAGATTCCAATTGTTCCGGATTAACATAGCCCACAACGGCTGTTTCGATCACTTCCTTCTGTAATTTTTTCATCGAATTACATCCGGTCATGAAAAACGCCAGTGTCAAAACTGCCAATCCCGTCATTAAAAATGTACGTTTCATACTTCTCGTTTTTAGTTTAACTTATCAGTTTTTAATTCAGTTTTCTCTTACCTACTCTTTTAACGGAAAGCCTCACCGAAAGTTTCATCCCTAAAAGGGAGCAGGTGACGAAGGATTTTCAAAAATTCCGTTTTATTTATACCTTTGCAGGTATAATTCGTTTATAAAATTTTTAAAGTTGCTCTTTCGTCGCTTAAAGTTTATAAACCAATCCGACTCTACGACTAAAACAAGATACTCATGGCAGATAATCAGGGTTTAAAACCGATCTATATCGAACAACTTTTCAGAAGCAAAAATCCGGGAGTAGCCAAAATGATTCCCGGGTTTATTTATTCCTATCTGAAAAAAGTGATCCATCAAGACGATATCAATGATTTTATTACCCGTTACGGTGACCGGAAAGGGCTGGACTTCTCCGATGCGATATTGGAATATCTCCATGTTTCCTATCAGGTGATCGGCGAAGCGAACCTGCCTTCCCCCGACGGCCGGTATATTTTTGTGTCCAATCATCCTCTGGGTGGACCCGATGGTATTATTTTAATCTCTTTTTTAGGTACACGTTACCCGGAATTGAAATTTCCGGTAAACGATCTTTTATTAAACCTAAAGAATCTGAACAACATTTTCTTACCGGTCAACAAGCATGGTGCCCAAGCGAAAGACGCCGTTTCTGCATTGGAAGACGCTTATGCTTCCGACTGTCAGATGATCATGTTTCCGGCCGGTCTGGTCAGCCGTAAACAACAAGGGATCATCCAAGACCTGGAATGGCAAAAAAGTTTCGTATCCAAAGCCATCCAGCATCGACGGGATATTGTCCCGATCTTTATCGATGGAAGAAATTCGAACTTTTTTTACAACCTGGCGAATTTCCGGAAAAAAATCGGCCTGAAAGCCAACATCGAAATGCTTTACCTGCCGGATGAAACGTTTAAACAACGTAACCGCACGTTCACGCTCTATATCGGACAGCCGATCGAATGGGAAAGTCTGGATAAAAGCAAAAAACCGATCGAATGGGCTCAGGAAATCAAACGTAAAGTTTATCTGCTGAAAGAAGGCCGGTAAAGTATTTTTGCCTGATGCGAACTCTTACCGTCATTCCAACCCGTTAAACCGGAAACCCAAAGTAACTTTCCGGGAAAAGTTACGTTTGTTTCAAATTAAAAAAGGTAGAATTATTCTGTCGTTACTTATTCGTCTTCGGTGTTCGTGTTTAGGGACCCGGTCGCTTCTGTCGGTCGTCTAGCCCTTTCTATCACTGACCGGCGGAACTCCTCACTACGTTCGTCAGACACCACCGGTCGGGCGTTCAGAAAAAGCAAGACGACACCCGACAGAGCTCCAATGGTCCCCGAACACGAACACCTCCGACTTACGTTATCACTACAT
>ERZ773116.860-NODE-860-length-31618-cov-48.650920_pt1 | contig 31618 bp, 18 predicted proteins | sample MGYA00580563_ERZ773116 | MGnify/ENA primary metagenome ERZ773116 (study PRJEB29015, sample SAMEA2737864) | human gut metagenome | biome: human gut; feature: human-associated habitat; material: faeces | place: China | collected 2012 ... | reverse complement strand
TATTATATAGAATGAATACACAATCAAGAGCAATTGAAGATATCTTAAGGAGAGAAAATATTCCATATAAAATTATTGGTGGATTAAAATTCTATGAAAGAAAAGAAATTAAAGATATTATTGCTTATTTAAGATTAATTCAAAATAGCAATGATAATTTAAGTTTAAAAAGAATTATTAATGAACCTAAAAGAGGTATTGGAAAAACTAGTTTAGATAAAGTTGAACAACTTGCAGAAGCAAATGGAATATCAATGTATGAAATAATAAAAGATGCAGAACAATATGGATTAAATAGAGTATATTTAAATTCTAGAGAGTTTATAAATTGTATAGAAGAGTTAAAAGCAAAAAAAGATGAATTAACAATTTCAGAGTTAATAAAATTAACCTTAAAAAAATCAGGATATACAAAAGCATTAGAAAACGAAAATACTGTAGAAGCTGAAAATAGAATAGAAAACTTAGACGAATTTTTAACAGTTGCCATCGAATTTGAAGAGGAAGAAGCTGAAAATAGTTTAAGTACATTTTTAGAAGGAATAACTCTTTCTAGCGATATAGATGATTTAGAAGAAGGAGAAGAATATGTAACATTAATGACTTTACATAGTGCAAAAGGTCTAGAATTCCCAGTTGTATTTTTAGTAGGAATGGAAGAAGGAATATTCCCAGGATATAAATCTATTTCTGAGCCAAAAGAATTAGAAGAAGAAAGACGTTTATGTTATGTAGGAATAACAAGAGCAAAAGAAAATTTATTCTTGACTTGTAGTAAGCAAAGAACTATTTTTGGTTCTACTAGTTATAATCCAGTTTCTAGATTTTTAAATGAAATTCCACAGGAATTATTAGAAGGATATGATGAAGCTTTCGGAGAAACTAAAAATAAGGAGCAAATGTTTAAAGATTCACAATATACATGGAGTTATGGAAGTAGAAATAACGGTAATATTAAAACATATAAAATAGAAGAACAAAAAGCAACTGTAGCAGCAAGTTCTAATAATACTAATAATGGATTTATGTTTAGAACTGCAGAAAGTTTTTTAAATAATTTATCAAAAAAATCAACAAGTAATATAGATTTATCAAAATATAAATCAGGAGTCAAAGTATTTCATAAGAAATTTGGAGAGGGAATTATTAATCAAGTAGAACCAGAAGGAGAAGATTTAAAAGTTGATATTGACTTTAATAAAGTAGGTCATAAAAGGCTTATGGCCAAATTTGCTAATTTAGAAATAATAGGATAAAGTAATAAAAGGTAAGACAAAATTTTTGTTTTACTTTTTTATTGTATAAAACGGTAATGGGTGATAAATTATGGATTTATCGTCCATTGTCCTCTTATACAACAAAAAAGCCGAAACTTAAAATATTTTTGAGTTAAAAAAGTAATAATGTTTTTGTTTTGAATAAAAAAATTAAAAATGGAAAATATAATTTAAGAATAACAAAAAGAAAGGAAGTATAAAAATGGCAGATTTAAATCAAATGGAATTACAAAATTTAAGACATTTAATAGGTGCACATGAAAATGCTTACCAAAAATTGAACACTTATTCTTCACAAGCTGTTGACCCACAAATTAAGCAATTGTTTGCAAAATCCGCACAAGATGCATTAAACACAAAACAAAAACTAATAAGTTTTTTAAATAATTAGTAGAAAGGAGAATAAACATGGACGAAAAAGTAATGGTAAATGACATTTTAGCTGGTGTAAAATCTGATTTAACAGCATATCAAACAGCAATATCAGAAGCTGAAAATATGCAATTAAGACAAGCTTTTCAACAAATTAGAAATAATGATGAAAGTTTTCAATATGAGTTATTTAAAATAGCTCAAGCAAAGGGATATTACGTTCCTGCACAAAAAGCAAGTATAACAGAAATTAATACTGTTAAAAATGAAGTGCAACAATAATATATAGAATATTAACTAGAGCTAGAGTTTTAAATTCTAAATTTTATAAATAGAATTTAAAATTTTAGCTTATTTAAATGTTGAACACAACTTTACTTGTATAAGATTGAAGCAAAAAAATTGTGGAAAGCTAAATATAAAATTAATATAAATTATACAGGTTTTCGATTTGTTTTTTAGTCGAGTTTTATAACGCTAATAAAAATAATAGTACTTTCTTAAAGTGAAAATGAGAGATAAATGGAATAAAAATAAGATAATATTAAGAAAAGCTTAAAAATTTACGGAAATTAGAGAAGCAGTCTCTTTGCAAAAAAAGAAATATTACAATATGATTACAAAAAAAGTATAATTATGTATAAAGATACAAAGGAGATAAAGAATAATGTTTAAAAAAGTATTAGTACATACGAGAAGAGGAATCAAATTCACAATTCTCTTTATGATAGCAGCTTTTTTAATTGTAGGTATAATTGCTTTTCTCTACAAACCAACATATAGCGTATTTATAAAAGGAGAACAAGTAGGATATACTGGCGATAGAACAAAGCTACAACATAAAATTAATGATTATGTTGAAAATGGAGATGGGACTAATAAAAATGTTGCATTTGTACAGTTAGCTGATCTTCCAGAATATAAATTATGTTTGCTAAAAAAAGATATAGTGACAAACGATGATGAAATATTTAATAAAATAAAAGAAGAAGGAACGACTTATTATAGATATTATGCAATAGCGGAAAACGAAGAAGAAAAATTATATGTTTCAAATTTCGAAGAAGCAGAAGGAGTTGTTAATACATTAAAAGAAAAAAATAGTACTAATATGGACAAAATATCTATAGTAGAGAAATATGAGACTGATATAAAAGATTTAATATCATCAGAAGAAGCAATATCAAAATTATATGTAGAACAACCTAAAAAAGTAACAGTAGCTAAAACTAGTAATAAAACATCAACTACTAATAAATATGCTGCGACAGGAAGTGTAAATACAGCATTAACTACATCTACAGCGAAAACAAGTCTTGGAATTTCTTTGATTAGACCTGTATCTGGTATTATAACATCTAGATTTGGAGCAGGAAGTAGAATAAGAAGATCTTCACATACGGGATTAGATATTGCGACTTCTACAGGAACACCAATTCAAGCAGCAGCATCAGGAACAGTAACTTTTTCAGGATATAAAGGATCATATGGTAATATGATAGTTATTACTCATTCAAATGGAGTACAAACTTATTATGGACATTGTAGTAAATTATATGTATCTGCAGGAACTACCGTATCACAAGGACAAACTATTGCTGCAGTAGGCTCAACAGGAAATTCGACTGGCCCACATTTGCATTTAGAAGTAAGAGTAAATGGAGTAGCGTATAATCCACAAAACTATGTTTATTAATATAAAAAGACGGGTATATAAATCATATCCGCCTTTTATGTCATTTAGAAATAAAATAATCAATTCCTTTTGTAATAGCATTTTTTTTCATAATAGCCGTTCCGTGTTCGAGTAATTTTGATTCAAAACTATTTGAACATGAAAAAGGTGTAAGAAATTCAGATGCTATAGAATAAAATGTTTTTCTATATTGATAAGAAGTATTGATGTTCTTTATAATTAAGTAATATGTATCATTATATAAATATAATGAAATATTTTTAGATAAACTTTTTATATCAAGATTTTCAGTATTATTAATACATTCACAAAAATTACAAAATTCATCAAAGTTTGTAAATCTATAAATTTCTTGATTAGATAAAAAGTTTACAGTTTTTCTTTTTACTGTGAGTTTTTTATTCGAAACATTAGAATTTTTTTGAGATTCTTGAGGAGAATATTTTGTTATGGTAAAAATAAAAATATCATCAGATGAAGAAAATGTTTCTATTAATAGTTTGCAACCATCAGTATTAAAGCCAACTTCTTCTTTTGCTTTTTTTAACATATTTGTAAAAAAGTTTTGTTCCTTTAAAGCCTTTGTCATAAATGAACGAATGTCTAAGTTTTTTATATCTAAATCTGAAGGCTTAACAATGACACGTATTTTATTTTCGGTTAATTTTTCTATTTTCATAAAGATAAGATCCCCCTTAAATACTTATTAATTATATTATACTACTAGTATTATTATATTGAAATGTATAATTTTTGGTAATTAAATTTTTAGATTTTGTTAATATAGCATATTAAATTTTATAATTCAAGTGAAATTACATAAATTTACTTGAAAAAATTGCTAATTCAATATATAATACTACTGTGTTAAAAATGAATATCCGTAAGGAAAAATAAAATTTTTGGAGGTATAAATAATGGCAACAAAAGAAAAAAATATATGGATACTACTAATATTTATTTTGTCAGGGTTAGTGGTAGGAGGATTGCTGGGAGAATTAGCATCTAAAGTAGATTGGCTTTGGTGGCTTTCTTATAATCAAGTTTTTGGATTAGAAAATCCAATAGTTTTAGACTTAAGTGTTGTTAAAATTACTTTTGCACTTATGTTTAAAATAAGTATATCAAGTATTATAGGTATGGTACTAGCAATATTTATATATAAAAAAATATAAAAGACAAAATAGGGGCAATTTAGATAAGAAAGGAATGGAAATATTTTGTCCATAAAAATGAAAGAATTACCAAAATCAGAAAGACCATACGAAAAATTAGAATTATATGGTGAAAAAACATTGTCTAATGCAGAATTATTAGCAATTATTATAAAAACAGGGACGAAGGATGAGACATCAGTAGAATTAGCACAAAGAATTTTAAAATTAAATGATACAGATACAGAAGATTTATCTTATTTACAAGCGCTATCAATAGAAGAGTTAATGCAAATAAAGGGAATAGGAAAAGTAAAAGCAATTCAATTAAAAGCCGTAACAGAAATAGCAATTAGAATGTTTAAAACATCAAATTATAAGGCTATAACCATAAAACAGCCACATGATTTAGCTAAAATATTAATGAGTGAATTGAAATTTGAAAAAAGTGAAAAAGTAAAAATTATTGTTTTAAATAATAAAAATGAAATACAAAAAATAAAAGATATAGCAACAGGTGGAAGTAATTTTGCTAATGTTTCAATAAAAGATATTTTATCAGAACCAATAAAAATGAAAGCACCTAAAATTATAGTAGTACATAATCATCCTAGTGGAGATTCAACGCCAAGCAAACAAGATATAGTCTTTACAGAACAATTATACGAAATATCTGAGCTAATGGGAATACAACTATTAGATCATTTGGTTATAGGTAATATGAATTATACTAGTATATTTTCAAAAATGTTTTCTTAAATTGGTATATAAGACAAGTAGGGAGGAGTTTAGATAAAATGAATTTTATGAAATTTTTTACGTGGGGATCAAAAGATATTGGAATAGATTTAGGAACAGCAAATATTTTAGTAACTTTAAAAGGAAAAGGAATTATATTAAAAGAACCATCTGTTGTAGCAATTGATAGAAAAACAGGAAATATTGTGGCAACAGGTACTGAAGCAAAAGAAATGTTAGGAAGAACACCAGAACAAATTAAAGCAGTAAGACCTTTAAAAGATGGAGTTATTGCTGACTTTACAGCAACACAATTAATGCTTAAAAATATAATTGGAAAGGTAGCTAAAAGATATAATATTGGAAAACCAAGAGTTGTTGTTGGAGTTCCATCTGGAATTACAGAAGTTGAAGAAAGAGCTGTGGAAGAATCAGTTTTGCAAGCTGGTGCAAAAGAAGTGTATTTAATTGAAGAACCAATGGCAGCAGCTATTGGAGCATCTTTAGATGTAGGAGAGCCAAGTGGTAATATAATTGTTGATATTGGAGGAGGAACTACAGAGGTAGCAGTTATTTCTCTTGGAGGAATTGTTGTAAGTCATTCTTTGAGAGTTGCAGGAGACGAGTTAGATGAGGATATTGTAAATTATATTAAAAAAGAAGAAAATTTAGCAATAGGAGAAACTACAGCAGAACAAATAAAAATGCAAATTGGATGTGCAATGCCATTAATGACAGAAACTTCAATGGAGATAAGAGGAAGAGACTTGGGAAATGGTTTACCTAAAAATATAACAGTAACTTCAGTTCAAATAGAAGATGCAATTCAAGAATCAATTAACAAAATTGTAGAAGTAGTAAAAATGACATTAGAAAAAACTCCACCAGAACTAGCTTCAGATATAATGGAAAAAGGTATAGTTTTAGCAGGTGGAGGAGCTTTAATTAAAAATTTGGACAAACTATTAAGTTTAGAAACAGGAATGCCTGTTTATGTAGCTGAAGAACCTTTAGATTGTGTAGTAAGAGGAGCTGGAAAAACTTTAGAAGATATAGAAAGATTAAAAAGAGTTCTTGTTAATGCTAGAAGTAGAAGATAAAAAACTATAAAAATTTTTATAAAAAAAAAGGAGTAAAAGATGTACAGAAATAAAAAGAATGGGATAATTGGAATTATAATAACAATAATTATACTAATTTTAGTTGTTATATTTTCAAATGGTGAAACAAATAGTAATTTCATTGAAAATGCAGCTACTAATTTAATTATGCCAATACAAAATGGTTTAACATACTTAAAAAATAAATTAGGTGGAAATAACACATTTTTTACAGATATAAATAATTTAAAAGATGAAAATAAAGAGTTAAAACAAAAGAATAGTGAATTAGAACAATCATTAAGAGAATTGGAAAATATAAAGACACAAAATGAAACATTAAAAGAATATCTAAATTTAACAGAGAAATATGGAGAATATAAAACTATTCCAGGGTATGTAATTAATAAAGATATTAGTAATTATTCAAAAACAATTATAATCAATATAGGAAAAAAAGATGGTGTAGAAGAAAATATGACAGTAATCGGAAATGAAGGACTTGTAGGACATGTTATTTCAGTAACTGATACGACAGCGAAAGTTCAAACTATAATAGACACTGCAAGTTCTGTAAGTTGCTCAATGAGTACAACGAAAGATAGTATAGTATGTAAGGGAACATTAGATGAAAAATCATCATTAAAAGCAATGTATATACCAACAGATGCTAATATTATACAAGGAGATAGTATTGAAACTTCGGGGCTAGGTGGAATTTATCCAAAAGGAATTCATATTGGAACAGTTAAAAAAGTAACAAATACGCAGAATATGACTGATAGATATGCGTTAGTAGAAACAGCAGTAGATTTTGATAAATTAGATACAGTTTTAGTTATCACAAATAAATAAGAGAGAGGTGAACAAATTGAAAAAGACAGTGATTAATATTGCTTTAATAGTTACAACAATTATTATATATTATTTACAATCAAACTTTTTTAGTTGGTTCAATATAGCAGGAGTAATGCCTAATTTATTTGTGATTCTAGTATTGTTTATTGGATTATTTGCAAGTAGAACTATGGGAACGGCATATGGTGTTGCAATAGGTGTTGTACTAGACTTTTTATTAGGAAATAAAATAGGAATTTATGCGGGGACTTTAGGAGTTATAGGATTTTTAGCTGCAGTTTTTGATAAAAACTTTTCTAAAGATAGTAGGATGACAATTATGTTCATGGTTTCGGGAGCAACTATAATATTTGAAGTATTAAAGTATTTCTTAAATTACATTTTTTTAGCAACAAATGTTGAGATATTTAATTTTATAATAATCTTAATTATAGAAACTATTTACAATGTAATAATGACTATTATTTTATACCCATTAATTCAAAAGTTTGGATATTATATAGAAAATGAATATAAAGGAAATAAAATATTAACTAGATATTTTTAATAATTAGAAAAATAGAAAGAAGGTGTAAGTTTGGCGAGAAATAGAAAAGTAGCAAATGTTAATTTAAGATATAATATTTTAACAGTTATTATATATATAGTAGGAATTATATTGATTGTCAAACTATTTAGCCTTCAAATTATTCATGGAGTGGAATATAGAGAACAATCAAATACTAGGCTTACAAGAGAGAGTGTTTTAGAAGCATCTAGAGGAGCGATATTAGATAAAACTGGTACTTCACTTGTAACATCTAAAATGGAATTTTCACTTGAAATGTATAAAAGCAAAGTCGATAATGATACATTAAATCAAGATATATTAAACATGATTGAAGTATTGGAAAAGTATGAAATATCATATGTAGATTCATTTCCTATTAATATAGACCCATTTGAATTCAAAATTTCTGATGAGACACTTCAAAAATGGAAGAAGTCAAATAATTTAAACGAAAATATTACGGCAGAAGAAGCTTTTTACAAATTTAAAGACAAATATAAAATAAAAAATACAAATGATGTACAAGAAATAAGAAAAATTATTGCTATTAGATATGAATTGGCACAAAAGGGATATAGTAGTACAAAATCTGTAACTATTGCTAAAAACATACCAAGAGAAGCAGTAGCAGAATTTAGTGAAAGTTCAGATAAATTTACTGGAATAAATATTGTAGTACAGCCAGTAAGAGAATACACATCTGGAAATTTGGCATCACATATATTAGGATATGCATCACAAATTAGTTCAGAAGAATATGAGTCAAGAAAAAATACATATAGTCAAAACGATCTTATCGGAAAAACAGGAATTGAATCTGTGTTTGAAGAGTATCTAAAAGGAAAAAATGGAACAAAGCAAATAGATATGGACGTAGAAGGAACTACAACTGCAGAATATATATCAGAGGAAGCAGTGGCCGGTTCTGATGTAGTACTTACAATTGATGCAAATTTACAAAAAGTAACTGAAAATGCATTAGCAGCCAATATTCAAAAAATTGCAAGTGGTGGATTTGGAAAAGCATATGATGCAAAAGCTGGTGCATGTGTAGTTATGAATGTAAATAGCGGAGAGATACTTGCAATGGCTAGTTATCCAGATTATAATCCGGCAGACTTTGTAGGAGGAATTAGTCAAGAAGCATGGAATAATTATACGAACAATGAAGCAAAGCCACTAGTAAATAAAGCAATACAAAATTCTTACTCACCAGGATCAACATTTAAAATGGTAACAGCAATAGCTGGACTAGAATCAGGAGTTATAAATACAAATACTAAAATCAATGATACAGGAATTTATACAAAATATAGAGATTATCAACCTAAATGTTGGTATTATACAGATTATCATAGGGGACATGGATATTTAGATGTATCTGGTGCAATTGAAAAATCTTGTAACTATTTCTTTTATGAAACAGCAGATAGAATGGGAATTGATACTTTAGTAAGGTTTGCTAAATATTTTGGATTAGGAAGTAAAACAGGAATAGAACTAAGAGGAGAAACAGCAGGAGTGGTGTCTGGAAAAGAATCAAAACAAAAACTACATAATAATGAACCATGGAGCGCAGGTGATACTCTTCAATCTGCAATAGGTCAATATGATAATGAATTTAGTCCTATACAAATGGCAAGATATATTAGTATGCTTGCAAATGGAGGTCATAAAATAGATCCTACAATTATAAAGACAATAAGAAATGCAGATGGTTCAGAAGCTTCAAGAGAAGAAATTAATAAGTTTGTAAATAGCAAGTTGGGAATAGAAGATGATAATTCAGAAGAAATAAATATCAATCAAAACTATTTGAATGCTGTTTTAGAAGGAATGAAATCTGTTACAAGTGATTCAGGAGGAACAGCATATGTAAGATTTAAAGATTTTAATATTAGCGTTGGAGGAAAAACAGGTTCTGCAGAAGCTGCAGGAAATAAAGTACATGCATGGTTTGTAGGTTTTGCACCTTTCGAAAATCCAGAAATAGCAATTGTTGTTATGGTAGAAAATGGTGGACATGGAAACTATACAGCAGAAGTAGTTAGAGATATTATGGCTGAATATTTTGGAATGAACACTCAAAATGTAGAAGAAGATATGAGTGCAACTCCATATGTACAAATATTAAACTAAAAAATAAATAAGAAAGGATGTAAAAATGAGGAGTAGTAGTGTAAGTATTAATTTAAAAAAGGACCAAATCTTAATAAAATTAAATGAAAATGCAGAACAAGAAAATATTGTAGAAGCATTGAAAAAGAAGCTTCCAGAGTTAAAAAAATTATATAAAGAAGAAAAAACACCTATAAAAGTAACTGGAAAAGTATTAAAAAATAAAGAAATTGATGAAATCCAAGAAATAATTAAAGACAAGATAGATGTTGAAATAGATTTTGACATGCCAAAAAGCCTAGGGTTATCTAGCATAAAGAAAACTTTTGAAAGAAAAATAGCAATATCAGAGACAAAATTTCATAGAGGTTCTCTTCGTTCTGGACAAAAATTAGAAACAGAAGGAAGCATAATAATATTAGGAGATGTAAATTCTGGAGCAGAAGTAATTGCATCTGATAATATTGTAGTTCTAGGGACGCTTAGAGGTTTAGCCCATGCAGGCGCAAAAGGTAATAAGCAAGCTATAATTGCAGCTGGATTGTTTGATGCTGTACAAGTTAGAATAGCTAATATAGTTAAAGAGATAGACAGAGAAGAAGAACCATTGCATAAACAAGCATATATTAGTGTGGTTGAAGATAAGATTGTTATTGAATAAATAAAGCTTAAGTTAATAATAGTAAAATTAATGATAAAAATAACATCTCATCATGAACTTCTTCTTTGTAAAGGAAAAACAGTAATCCAAGTATTATAAGATCATCTAAATATAATTCGATTCCTAATATTTCTAAAATAGGTTCATCTAAATTCGTTTCAACAAATGGATTTGCAAAATGAATTGGACCGAAAGAATTATATTTAAATGATCTTTTTTTCTGCTCTGAATTTTCTTTTTGCTCTTTTTCAAAATCCTCTGAAGGAATTGAATTAATATTAGGATTTGAGTTATTAGTATTTTGAATTATAGGTCTATTATAATTAGTATAGTAGGGATAATATTGATTTTGATAAGGAAATCTAAAAAATGGAAAACTAGGCATTAGGATTCTCCTTATTATCATTTTTTAATAATTCAGCAATTTTAGCTACATTTAATAAGTTAGCATATTGGTCTAATTTTTCTTTTCGACCTTCTCTTAAATAGGGCTTTAAAGAATATAATAAATTTGACCTTGGATCATTTTTGTTGTTCATTTTTTCCATAACAGATTTCATTTTTAAAATAGTATTCATATCTATATTGTTAAAATTAAAAGAATTATTTGAAGAGTTTTGCTCTGATTCTGTATTTCCGTTAGTATTTGAATTATTTGATTGGCCTTGGGAAGGAGAAGTATTTTGCATCATGGAAGAGAAATTTTGTATCATTTCTGGGGGAATTTGAGAAATAACATCATTAAGTTCTCCCTTATTCATCATATTTTTTAATTTGTTTATTGTATTTTCATCAAAATTAAAGTCGCTCAAAAATATCACCTCTTAAATAAATATATTCATAAATCTCTTAACTATGTATTATTATATGAAATAAAAAGTATAAATGTTACAAAGAAATGAGGCTTAAATTATGACATAAAACAGATATATATTTATAATGTAATAAAACAGATACAAAAATGTAATATTTATAACAAATAAAATTAAATTGTGTTTCCGTAACAATAAAACAACAATTAACATAAAAAGTATCGAAAAACGCTTAAAAGTATTGAAAAAAATGGAAAAGAGAGTTATAATGGTACATAGAGATATTATAATCTAAGGAGGATTACTATGAAAAATAAAGTATTAAAAATAGTGACAGTCATTATATTGTTGGCAACTCTAACTATGGCTAACTTTATTTACGTTGGCTATGGATTAGTAAGCTATGCAGCAAGTAGTATAGCTACAAATCATCAAAATGTAGAATTTGATGCACAATTAAAGGAAGGGAATATCTTATCTTTATTAATTAATGTAAAAAAAGAAGGATATTTTAATGGAGAAATTACTTTGGAAAATAGTAATTTTACTATTGACACACAGCAAAGTAATCAATATATAAACAAAATTGAAGATAGTAAAATAGTGTTAAATCAAATAAATGCTGGAACTACAGCACAAGTTGATTTGAAAATCAAATCTGTTAATAAGGAGATATTTGATGCAGGTTTATTAAGTGCGGTAAGTAAGTTGAATTTAAATGGTAAATACATGGATAGTACACAAAAAGATATTACCATAAAAGCTTCAAGAGAAGTAAAATTAGAATATGTTGATAATAACACAGTGGATAATATAGAAAGTACAACAAATATTATAACTAATAAAATAATGAAAGTATCAGGAGAAGATAAAAGAGTTGTACAATTAGAAGTTGCTTTAGGATTAAAAGAAAACAATTATCCTATAAAGGAAATGGAACTTCAAATGAAAATACCAACTATAAATAATAAACAACCAACTATAGTGAAAAAAATAGATTTTAATACTATGACACATTGGGATTATAAATATGAAGAATCTGCAGTTGAAATTAAATTTACTAATGAACCAAATGAACAAAACAACATTTTATGGAAAAAAGAAGGTAACGAAAAAGTTGTTTTGACATTAATCTATGATAAAGATTCAACATTAGATAATATTACATTACAACCAGAAATAAAAGTAACATTATATGATGGAAAAGAGCTTTCAACTAATACAGTTATAGACAAAACACAATTAAGTGAAGAAAAAGATGCTATAATACAAACAACAGCATCAAATAGTGAAAGTTCAATTTATAAAGGAAAATTGTATTCAGGAATAGATAGAAGTTATGAAGAAACAACAAAAATTGCAGTAAATTTAGCAAATGCTGAAGATTATATTAAAGTTGCAGAAAAAGCAACTAACTATGTAGGTGATGATGAAGAAGCAAGTGCAAATGTTGTATACAATAAAACTACTATAAAAAAAGAAGAATTTGATAAAGTACTTGGAGAAAATGGAAAAATAACAATAACAAATGAAAATGGTGAAGTTCTTGCAACAATAGATAATGCAACACAAGTTGATGAAAATCAAAATATTGTTATTGATTATGAAGGAAAAGAACCTAGTGCAATAGAAGTAAAAACAACAGCACCTATTAAAGAAGGAGACTTAGAATTAGTACATACTAAAACTATAAAAGAAAATCAAAACAAAGATTTAATAAAAAAAGCAACAGAGCTTAATACTACTATTGAATATGGATATAATACAGAAATTACTAATAAAGTAGAATCAACAATAAAATTAGTGGAATCAAAAACAGAAGCAAGATTAGAAGTAAATAAAGAAACATTATCCACAGTTGTTGATAATACAGTGGAAATGAAAGCAATATTAAAAGGAAATAGTGAACAATATAATTTATATAAAAATCCAACAATTGCATTTGAATTACCAGAAGAAGTAGAAGAAATAAAAGTAAATAGTGTAGATTTAATTTATGATAATGAATTAAAGGTAAAAAATTACGAAGTAACTGGAAGAACTCTAAAAGTTTATTTAGAAGGAGAACAAAAGAATTACAAAGACTTAAGTATTGAAGGAACAGTTATTGTAGTAAATGCAAATATTAATGTTAATAAAAAATCTGCTACAAAAGATTCTAAAATAACTATGATATATCAAAACAATGAAGAAACAAATAGTGATTCAAAAGAAATTAGAATTGTAGCACCAAAAGATGTTACTGCTATAAACAGCATAAAGGAATTAAATGTTGAGACAATAGGTCAAGAAGAAACAAAAAAAGTAGCATTGGCAAGAGGAAGTAAAACAAAACAATTAGAGACAGAAATAGAAATAGTTAATAATAATGAAAATGCAATTGAAAATGTTAAAATAATAGGAACATTCCCAACTAAAAATAAAGAAAACAATATGGATATAAAATTACTAGAGGGAATTACTTTAGAAGGTATAGATGGAGCAAAAATATATTATACAGAAAAAGAAGATGCAACTACAGATGTAAAAGATTCTGGAAATGCTTGGACTGAAGAAATAACAGATACAAGTAAAGTAAGAAAATATTTAATTGATGTACCAAGTTTAGAAGCACAATCAAGTATAAAAGGAACATATAAAGTAGAAATACCAGAATTATTAGAATATAATCAATCAGCAAAACAAGGCTATACAGTACAATATACAAACAGCCTATCAAAAACTGAAGGCGAAATGAAAGCAACTACTATAGAATTAGAAACAGGAATAGGACCAAAATTAGAAACAAAACTAACTCCAACAGTTTCTGGTTCAGAAGTAGCATCTAATAGTACAGTAAAAAACGGAGAAGTTATTAAATATAAAATTGAAGTATCTAATGTAGGAAGTGAAGATCTTACAAATGTAACATTACAAGGAGATGTTCCAGAAGGTACAACATTAGTAGAACCACAAGAAAATTATGAATATACAGGAGCTTCTTATTATAAAGAATTAACTGATAAAACTTATAATGCTAAAATAGATAAAATAAGAGCTGGAGAAGTTATAACAGGAACATATGAAGTAAGAGTAAATGCTGGAGTTGAGTCAGGAACAAAATTATTAAATACAGTACAAGCACAATATGGAGATGTTATTAAAAAATCAAATGAATCTCAATTATTAACAGAAAGTGGAGATATACGAGTAAGTGTAAAAAGAGTTACTGATAGAAAAGTAGATTTATATGAATCTGGAACAGTAAGATATTTTGCTATTATAGAAAATTTAGCAAATTCTAAAAGCGAAGATGTAATAATAAATACTAATAAATCTGATAATATAGAACCATCTAGAGTAGTATTATTAACAGGAATGAAAACAGGAGAAAATGCAAATCAAGATGAATCTATAAATAGTGAAGAAATAGATTATAGAGACGAAATGAATATAGGTTCTTTGGGAGCTGGAGAAGTAAAAGTTTTAAGTTATGATATGTCTATTAAAAAATTAGATAGTACAAATAAAATAGGATTCTCAGTAATAGCCAAAGAAGGAAAAAGTGAATATAAATCTAATCGTATAGAAGAAAATATAAATAAAGTAAATGTTGCATTAAATATGACGACGAACACACAAAGTCAATATGTAAAAGCAGGAGATAACATTGAATATACAATTACAGTAAAAAATAATGGAACAGAAGGAGTAAGTGGACTAAAAATAATAGATAAAATACCAAGTAGTTTAACAGTAGATAGTGTAACATTTGATGATGAAACAATAGAAGCATATAAAGATATAAATGATATAGAAATTTCTTGTGATATAGCTTCACAATCTGAGAGCACAATTAAAATATCAACTACAGTAAAATATTCAGTAGATAGAACAAATGCAGAACCAATTACAAATGTTGCATATGCAGAGATGTTAGGAGAAAGAGTTGCAACGACTTCAGAAATAAATCATATTATTGAAGCAAATAAAGAAAACGCAGATACAGATAAAGATGAGGATGGAAAAGGTAATGAAGATATTGCAAATGGAAGCAAAATGATAACAGGTGTTGCTTGGTTTGATGAAAATGCAAATGGACAAAGAGATGATTCAGAAAAAACATTATCTAATATAAAAGTACATTTATTAAATACAAAAACAAACAATTTAGTTAAAGACACAAAAGGAAACGTACTAGAGGCAACAACAAATGATAATGGAGTGTATGTATTAAATAATATAGGAAGCGGAAAATACATTGTTGTATTTGAATATAATAAAACTCAATATGCATTAACAAAATACAAAGCAGAGAATGTTGATGAAAGCAGAAATTCAGATGTTATGACAAATGAATTATCAATAGAAAACGAAAAACAACAAGTAGCTTCAACAGATATTATAGAAATAAATAATGAAAATGTTTCTAATATTAATATTGGATTAATTGAATTAAAGAACTTTAACTTTAGATTAGACAAATATATTAGTAAAATACTAATTCAAAATTCAGCAGGAACAACAGTAAAAGAATATACTGATGCAACTGTAGCCAAAGCAGAATTAGATGGAAAGAAAATTAATGGAACAACAGTTATTATTGAATACGAAATAAAAGTAACAAACATAGGTGAAGTTGACGGATATGTAAGAAAAATAGTAGATTACATGCCAAGTGACTTGAAATTTAGTTCTGAATTAAATAAAGATTGGTATCAAACAGGAACAGATCTTTATAATACAAGTTTAGCAAACGAAAAAATAACAGCAGGACAATCAAAATCAGTTAAATTGACATTAACAAAGGCAATGACAGAAAATAATACAGGTTTAATAAATAATACAGCGGAAATTGCAGAAAGTTATAATGAACTAGGAATAGCTGATAGCAAATCAACTCCTGGAAATAGAGTAAATGGAGAAAGTGATTATGGCTCAGCAGATGCAATATTAAGTTTAAAAACAGGTGGAGAAGTTTATATAGCAATTACAATTATAGCTATAATTGCATTAGGAATTCCAACATTTATTATAATAAGAAAAAAATACATAAAAGGTGATAGAAAATAGAAAGGAAAGGAGGTATAAAAATGAGTAAGATAAAAAAATTAGCAGTTTTATGTTTTATGATATTACTAGGAAGTTTTGTTATTACGAATTCAGTAAATGCTGAATCAAAGTATTTTTCATATAATGATTTATGCTATAATGAAACTTTACTTTGTGCACAACATCATCAAAGTATGTATGGATCTACATATAAATTAATTACTGAAATAAATATAACAGGAAATAAATCAACAGGAAATGGTGCAACAGTAGAGAGTTGGCATAATGCTAAATTGGCAGCAATTTTATCAAATAAAAGAGGAACATTAGAAAATTATGGAGGAAGTGATGTTGAAAATTTACCAGTGCAAAATGCAATATGGAATTATTTAGGTACATGGCGTTCAGAAGTTGGATATAAACATGGAATTAAACAGGATTTCGTAAATAATTCAAAAGGTAATTTTAATACATCAATAGAAACAGAAGCAGAAGAGTATGCTAATAATTACAAAAATGGAAATTTGACACAAATAACTGATAAAACAGATAAAAGTAAAATAAAAGTAACACAATATACAGAAGGAAATGAACAATATTTAAGAGTAGGACCATTTAAATATGAATTTCCTGAAAAATTATCAGAAATTAATGTAATAACAGATAAAAATTCAAAAATGGAAATAAAATGTTTTGAAAAACGTATAAATGATAATCAATATTCTAAATATTCTAATATAAATCAAATTAAAAGTGGAAATGAGTTTTATATTAGTGTAAAGATGCCAACAGATGGTACAAGCCAGATAAAGAAAATTACAGTAAAAGGTAAAGCCAATGTAAAACATGTAACTATTAAATTCTGGGAAAGTACAAGTATGAGTCAACAAAACCTATTACAATATAACTATAGTAATGAAGAAATAGACATAAACCAGACTTTTGATTATAATATAAAAATATTAGGAAATTTAAAAGTTATAAAAGTTAACAAAGATAATATAAAAATAAAATTACAAGGCGTAGGATTTTATATACAAAATAAAGATACTAAAAAGTGGGTAAAAGTAGAAAATAATGCAGTATCTTATAAAGATAATAAAGAAAATGCAACAGAGTTTATAACAGATAAAAATGGTGAAATCACAATCAAAAATTTAGTGGTAGGTACATATATAGCATACGAAACTAAAAACCCAAATTATGGTTATGAGATTATAAAAGAAGGACAAGAAAAATCAATTACTGTAGATAAAACAGCAGAACTTCAAATTCCAAATAAGCAAAAATACATTAGACTTTCTGGATATGTATGGGTAGATAAAGTTTTTTCAAAACAAGCTTCTAGAAATGATTTATATAAAGATAATGATTATGATTCAAATGATATATTATTAGATGGAATTACTGTGAGATTAATTGATAAAACAACAGGTAAAGTAGTGAAAGAAGCTAAGACAGCAGATGGAGGAAAATACTTATTTACAGATGTTTTAGTAGATGAACTAGGAAATTATTATATAGAATTTGAATATGATGGATTAACTTATACAAATGTAATACCTCATATTGATAAAGATAATGGTTCAAAAGCTGCTGAAAATAGTAGTGTAAGAGATGAATTTAATAAAGGATTCTCAGTAATAGAAGGAAGTACAGAAAGTAATAAAGGTATTACAAAAGATAGTGCTGGAAATCCAAAATATGATTTAAATTATAACATTGACAAAAATAAACATACATCAACGCTTAACAATACAGGATTATATCCAATAACAGCTAATACAAATGAAACAGGATATGTTATAAAAGACCACTTTACTCCAGGACAAGAAGAAATTAAGTATATAAATTTAGGTTTATATGAAAGAGAGCAACCAGACATTGCATTAGTAAAAGATTTATATAATGTAAATGTTGCAATAAATGGATATAACCATATATATGAGTATGCAAACAGATTTAATAATCAAGGAGAATATGGAGACGGATTTAATGTAGGAGTTAAATTTGGAAATAAATATGGAAACATGTCATATACAAGAGCGATTTATGAAGCTGATAAAGAATATACAAGTTCAGATAAGAGCAAAGAATTAAAAGTATATGTAACCTATAAAATATCAATGAAAAATGAATCTTCTAATTTACAAGTACAAGTAAATAACATAGTAGATTACTATGATTCAAATTATACATTAATAAAAACAGGAACAGGAATTGACGAAAAAGGAAATGTAACAGGAGATATTTCAAACAGCGGTAGTCAAAGTTATAATGATAAATATCAAAAAGTAATTATTAATACAAATTCAAAGATAGAGCATAATAAATCAGCAGATGTCTATGTACAATTCGAATTAAATAGAGATGCTGTACTTAAAATCTTGAACGATAAAGAAAACTTAGATAATGTTGTAGAAATCAATTCTTATTCTGTATTTGATACAGATGGAAAAGTATATGCAGGAATAGATACAGATTCAAACCCAGGAAATGCAGTACCAGGAGATACAACAACATATGAAGATGATACAGATTCAGCACCAGGTTTAAAATTAGTAGTTTCAGATAAGGCAAGAGAGATGACAGGTAAGGTATTCTTAGATTCTACTTCAAATGAATTAAAGACAGGAGAAGTAAGACAAGGTGATGGAATGTATACAGACGGAGAAAAGGGAATTAAAGATGTAAAAGTTACACTTAAAGAGAATATAGAAAGAGGAAAAGTATATGAAGCAACAACAGATGAAAATGGTGACTTCTATATTTCAGGGTATATACCAGGTGATTACACATTAACTTATACTTGGGGAGATAAAGAATATATAGTTCAAAATTACAAAGGAACAGTTTATGACAAAAATAGATATGATGCAAATGTTACAAATAAAGAATGGTATAAAACAGATGTAGATACTAGATATACTGATGCAATTGATAATTATAATACAAGGGAAAAAATTGATGATGAAATTGCAGAAGTTACAAATAAAACAGCTACTACAATTGATAAAATGGATTCAACAACACCAACAATGGGAATTAGTGTAGAATACACAACAACAACTACAATAGAACCAACAACTGATAAATTTAAAAGTCCAGACTTTAAGATTGAAAATATAGACTTTGGTATTGTAGAGAGAGCAAGACAAGATTTAGCTTTAAGAAAAAGAGTAAATACATTTAAAGTTACATTAGCAAATGGTCAAGTAATCGCAGATATGACAATAGATGAAAAAGGAAATATTACAGGAGAAAGAAATCATGTAACATATATGGGACCATCAAGTACTACTACACCAAAAAATGGACTTGTTAAATTAGAACTAGACAATGAGTTAATTCAAGGAGCAACAGTTGAAGTAGAATATGAAATAAAAGTAACTAATAATAGTGAATTAGATTATGTATCAGAGGACTTTTATAAATATGGAATTAAATCAGGCAATGAAGTTACTATAACACCAACATCAATTATAGATTACTTAGATAAAAATTGGGGATTTGAAGCTGAGAAAAATAAAGAATGGACTGTAAAGAGCTTAGATGAAATTAAAAACATTGTTGCAAAAGAAGTATACGAGAATGAAGATTCAACTATAGCTGACAAGACAATTCTTTACACAGAAAGTCTAAAAGGACAAAAATTAAAACCTACTGAATCAGCAACAGTAAATTTAAATGTTTCTAAAGTACTATCAAATTCAGATGAGATTTCATTAGACAATGAATCAGAAATTACAGAATTGACAAAGGACGGAGGTTCAAAACTAATTTCAACACCAGGAAATTATATTCCAGGACAAGAAGAAACTAAAGAGTCAGACGAAAGTATAGCAGAAACAGTAATCGTAACACCAAGTACGGGTGCTAATCTAGAATTTATTGTACCAATAATGATAGGAGTAATAGCATTAGTAATTTTAGGAGCTGGAGTAGTAATAATAAAAAAGAAGACTTTATAATATAAAACCAAAAAGGATTAAATCTGAATAGATTTAATCCTTTTTTCTTTACGCAAATAACTAATTGGAGAGTTTTTTGTAATATAAAAGAGAAATTTGTAATTAAATTGTAAATAAAATTTAAAGAAAGTGTATTAAAACAAGGCTAAATGACTGTCCCTAAAGGTATTACAGATGGAAAATGTAATATTTGGTTAAGCAGGAAAAAACTTATATTGATTTTGAAAACGAAAATAAGTACTATATATAGTAAGGAAAAGTATAAATATTTTAAATATATAAGTCCATTTTTAGATGTATTTAAAGGGGCAGAGGAGGAGCTAGATGAAAAATAAGATTTATCAGAAAATAGTGTTATGTACAACTTTATTAGCAGTAGTTTGTTTAAGCATACTGTTTTTTATGCAATTCATAAGAAATGTTAGTGTTGGTGCAGATAACTCTAGAATGAAATTAGAAGTTAATTTAGATAAATATATTAACTATAATATATCAGATCAAGATAAAGGAACTTTAATACAATACGATGTAAAAGTGGGAAATAACGAAGAAGAGTTAAGAGAATACATTCCAACTAGAGAAAGTGAATTGAATATTGGACTTAATCAAATTGATGGAAAATATCCATATGATGTTAAGGTGGTTGCAAAAAGTACAGAAGCTACAAATGGAAAAACAGAAGAGATACAAGAAAACTATCAATACGATAACACAACAGGAACAGTTGTAATTAAAGCTAGCAATGAAAATGAAAATGGAGAGCCAATTAGTAGTTCAGAACCTAGCAAAGATGCTAAAGATGAGTATTTAGTAATTTGTTATTATGATACATATATTGAACAACCGATTGAAAGAGAATTAGACATTAAAATTTCAGTAAAAGCATCATTATTTGAAGATGATAGATTGGCAAGTGCAGAAGATGAGCTTACAGGTAAAGTTAAAGAAAATATTGGAGAATTAACTAATATATCATATAATACACCGGATATAGCTAATGGATATATAAAATCAAATATAATTAATGGAACAAATTATGATACAGTATATACAGAAAAACAAAGTGTATTAATTAGTAAAAAGGAATCACAAGAAAAAATAAAAATATTAGAAAATAATAATTTTGTAAAAGTAAATAACAATAATAGTGAAACAGAAATTGATGTAGAAAATAAGGGAGATTTAGTTTATAAAAGTACAAAAATAAGAAAAAGCGATGTAACAAGAGTTTTGGGATTAGATGGAGAAATTAGTATATTAGATAATAATCAAAATTTAATTGCAACAATTAATAAAGATACAGAATTTGAACAAGATGGAACTGTTACAATTAACTATGAAAATGAACCACAAGCTATAATAATAAAAACAAGTAATATTCAAAATGAGGGTATTTTAAATATTGAAAATACAAAAGTAATTAAGAGTAGCATGTTAGAGATTAATAATTCTAAAATAAAGACAGTAGGAAGTTTAATAGGGGTAAGAAGTGAGACAATAAATGAAACTGAGCAAGAAATAGAAGTATATAGTAAAGAATATGAAAACAAGATTGATATAAAAGATTCAAAAACAAATGTAACATTAGAAGTAAATAATGATCAATGGACAAATAAGCAACAAAATGAAATCACATTTGATGTATATACAAATGCAAATACTATAAATGATAATATGTTAAAAAATCCAAAAATAAAAATAGAGCTTCCAAGTCAAGTTGAAAAGGTTATATTAGGAAATAGTTCTGTTGTTTATGCAAATGGATTAGAATTGCAAGATCCATATTTGGAAACAAATAAAAATGGAAATATAGTGATTGTAGCTAATTTAATAGGAGAGCAAACTAGTTACAATGATAATTCATTGGGGTTAATAACAGATGTAAAAATATCTGCTACAGTAATATTGAAAAAGGATATTGAGGGAGCAATAGAAAATGTAAATTTAATATATGCAAACCAATATACTTTAGATGGAAGCACACAAGTTGAAGAAAAAAATAAGCAAATAAAGATAGAAAATTATAAAGAAGAAGTATCAAACCAAAGTGAACAAATTATAGCTTCTAATGTTGGAGATACATTGAATACTACATCAGAAAATGTGGATGGATTGAAAGTAGAGGTTGTGCCAGTAAGAGGTGATACAACTTTAAAAGATGGAGATACTGTTTATGAAGGAGAGTTTATTAAATATAATATTAAAGTGACAAATACTTCTGATAAACAGATTGATAATGTTAAGGTTGTTGGAACTATCCCAGAAGGTACTGTTTATGGTGAATTGGAAGCGGAATATAATAAAGAAACAGGCAAATATTGTTATAATTTTGATACTGAATTAAAACAAAAGGAAATAGAAATAGAAACATTAGAATCAGGAAAAAGTGTTAATAAGTTTTATGAAGTACAAGTAAAGGATTTAGCAGAGAGTAATAATGAACAACAAATTACTACTAATATAAAAGTATATGCAGAAAAAAATCAAGTGATGGATTATAATATTACTAATAAAATAGAGAGAGCTGAAGCAAAAGTTTTTTTAGGGGCTTTTTTAGGCTCTGAAAAGGATACATGGACTTATACTCTTTTAGTAACAAGTAATTCTAGGGAAGAAGTAACAGCGACGGTAAAAGTACCAAAAGAATTTGAATTAGATTATATTTTGATAGATCCAAATTATGAAGGTGGGGGGTCAAAACTAGATTTAAACAAAGTAGCCAATATAGATGAAAATAATATCTCTGTAAAGATACAGACTAACAAAAAATATTTGATTGCAGGATATATAAATAGTAGTAAAATAGAAGAAAAGACAGAAAATTCAGAAGTTGAGTTAACGGCTATTGCAAATGTAGAAATAGAAAATAAAATTTATTCTTCAAACCAAAATCGAATTCTATATGGCTACGATAGTGTATCTATAGTAATGACTTCTGAAAATGAAGGTGAAGAAGTAAAATATGGAGATGAAATTGATTATGAAATAATAGTTACTAATACTGGGAAAAGTAATTTACAAAATGAATTTGTTTCTTCTATAGGGGTTAGGGTAATAGATTTCTTGCCAGAAGAAGTAGAACCTGTAAAAATTATATATAATAACTATAAAGAAGAAGTTGAGGAAGAAGAAAAAGATGAAAATGGACAAATTGAGAATTATAAATCAACAGGAATATATAAAGAGGAAGAAAATGTTATAGAAAATATAGGAAAATTAACAGATGAAGATGGAAATAGGTTACCAAATGTTGATTTATGTCTTACTATACCTTACGGAAAAAGTGTTAGTATAAAAGTAAAAACTAAAGCTGGACTTGTATTGGAAAAGGAAAAGATAGAGAATAATGCAACAGTATCAGGAATTTTAGAGGAAGATAATATAGAATCAAAAGTTTCAAATACAATTACACATGTAATTCTTCCATACAATTATGAAGAAAATGAAGAACCAGATAATCCAGACAATCCAGACAATCCAGACAATCCAGACAATCCAGATAATCCAGATAATCCGAATGTTCCAGATGATCCCAATATTCCGTCACTATATAATATATCAGGAATAGCTTGGGAAGATGAAAATGAAGATGGAAAAAGACAGACAACTGAAAAAGGACTAAGTGGAATACCGGTTATATTAGTAAATAGTAAAGATTCTAGTCAAATAAGTAAGAGAACTACTACAGATTCTGAAGGTAAATATTATTTTACAGAACTAGAAAGTGGAAATTATATTGTTATTTTTAATTATGATACAAATATATATTCTATTACAGAATATCAAAAAAGTGGCATATCAAATAATATGAATTCAGATGCTGTTGTTAAAGAAATTATGTTGATGGGAGAAAAGACAAAGGTAGGTATAACAGACACAATAGATTTAAATGCAACGGTTTCTAATATAGATATAGGATTAATAAAAAACAAAATATGTGATGTGAAGTTAGATAAATATATTTCTAAAGTACAAGTAATAACTACAAGTGGAACAAAAGAATATACATATGACAAGGAGCAATTAGCAAAAATTGAAATAAAATCTAAAGAAATTCAAGGAGCAACTATTGTTGTTAATTATAAGTTAATAGTAACTAATGAAGGTGAATTACCAGTAACAAATGTAAAAGTTGCTGATTATATACCAGAGGGATTTAATTTTACATCAGAGATGAACAAGAATTGGACAATTAATAGTAATGGTGAAGCTGTAAATACTACAAACCAAAGTATAAAACCAGGTGAGAGTATGGAATTAGAGTTAATTCTTACAAAAACCATGACATCAAATTCTACAGGAACTTTTACTAATAAGGCTGAAATACGAGAAATGAAAAATTCTTTAGGAATAGAGGATATAGATTCAAAACCAGGAAATAAAATAGAAACAGAAGATGATTTTTCAAAAGCAGACTTAATTATATCTGTTAGTACTGGAGCATTAGTTTATATATCAGTAGGTATAGTGTTAGCAGCTTTAGTGATAATTGGTGTTTTCTTATTTTATAAATATGGAATTTTAAAAATAGGAAAGATATCTTTGTTAGGTATTATAATTATAGCAACACTTATTGCAGGAAGTGATAATGTGCAGGCTGCAGCACCTTCAAATGCTAAGTTTACATATAGTCGATATAATTCGCATGGATATTCTAATAATTATGGTAGTAGATATTTTTATGGAGAAGAAAAAACAGGGGATGCTTTATGTGTTCAAGCAGGTGTTGGTGTTGCTGGAGATGGAAGCGAATATAAATTTAAAGGATATACAGGTAGTGCATCTTATACAAATGTCAATGAAGAAGCAGAAAATTTAAAATTTGATTTGACTAAGGTGGAAGATGAAAATCCTATTCAAGTTGAAGAACAACATCCAGATGGAATTGCAATGAAAAAATTAAGTACATTTAAATTTAAATGTTCTAGTACAGAAGCAGAGTTGATGTTTTATGCTTATAATTATAATAAAAAAACTGTTTATTGCGATGTATGGAGTAACTCGAATAATAGTGGCATTGAAAATAATGGTTCAGGAAATTATAAGATTAAAAAAGAATATAAAAATAAAGAAATTGAGTTTTCCATTTATGTAAAAGAAGAGGACTATAAAAAACGGAATTGCGTATATTGAGCTTAGAGCAAAAACTAGTGCAACAGTGAAAAAAGGGCAGAAGGTTTATAGACAGGCAAAATATAGCTATAGTTCAACTACACAAGATGTAGTCACATTTAGAAAATTTGAAGATAAAAGTCAATCAGATGTAGAAAACAAAGTAGTTAGTAATGAAAAGTCAATTAAATGGATGAACTTTACAGGAAATTTAAAAATAATAAAAGAAGATGAAGAAACTGGCGAAAGATTAAAAGGGGTAAAATTCAGTGTAAAAGGTCCTGATAAAACTTTAGATAGATCTTATACCACAGATGAAAATGGAGAAATAAATCTTGAAAATATAATTACGGGAGAATATAAAGTAAAGGAAGTATCAAATTCTAATTATGGATATACGGTTATGGTAGAAGATTCAGTTAAAGTAAAATCCACAAAGACTGTAGTATATGAGGCAAAAAACAAAAAACAAACAGGAAACCTTAAAATAATAAAACAAGATGCAGATTCTGAAAAAAATTTAGAGGGAGTAAGTTTTAAAATAAAGAAAAAAGACGAAAACAAATACATACAGGTTAAAACAGGTGATGGTTGGAAAAAAGATATTACAGGAATAGTACATGTAGATGATATGCAAACTGTAGATACAGAAAACGAAGCAACAATATTTACGACTAACAGTGATGGAATTATAGAAGTACGAAACATTTTAAAAGGAACATATTACGTAGAAGAAGTTTCAGTTGGAGATATATATTTTGGATATGAAGTAGATGATGATTATATAACTTGGAGTTACACATCAACGGCGAATAAGGATAATACCGGAAGTGGAAAAGGTCATATTGCTACTGTAGAAGTGGTTGCTAGAGCATCATATAATACGAAGGAACCTCCAAAAGAGGAAAATAGAAATGAAATAGTAGTATTTAAAAATAAAAGAAAATATATAAAATTGAGTGGATATGCTTGGGAAGACAAAAGAGTTGGTGGTAAAGACAATAAGGCAGGAAATGAAAAATGTGATGTAGAAGAAAACACAGAAAGTAATAAAGAAGAGGATAAAAGGTTAGCAAATGTACTAGTTAAGTTATATAGTTGGGAAGGAAAACTTCTTGGTCAGACTATTACAGACGAAAAAGGTAATTATGTATTTGGAACAAAGTCGATGGCTGATATAAATGGAGATGGTATAATATCTATAGTTGATGTAACTGAAATTACGCGAGTTATAAGTTCGGGAGAAACAAATAAATATACCAATGGATTAATGGATATTAATAATGATGGAAAGATTGACAAAGCTGATATAGAAAAACTTCAAAATATCATATCTTTAAATGAAGAATTGATAGATGTAAAAATAGAAGATATATATAATTCAAAGACAAAAAAAGCTGGGTATATAGAGTTTACATATAATGGATTAAATTATGAGACTGTTAGTGTTAACGTGAAAGAAGAAAATACAAACAAAGTAGCTGAAATAAGTTCAAATTCTCAAAATCTAGTTGATAAGTCTATTGATGGAACGTATTTAGATAATAGAACAAGTTTCAATGAAAGTTGGGCTGTAATAGAAAATAATAAAAAAATAGACAGTGATGGCAATGTTGATACGTTAGATTATAATCATAATAATTATGCAAGCAGTTTATCATATCCAGGTGGAGTTACTGGTTATAATGAACAGAAATATCCTATTATTGTAAAAGATAATACTAACAATAATATTTTTAATATAACTGCAAGAACAGAAACAAATACAAGTGAAGATGCTTCATGTAAATTTTTTGGACAAAATAAAACAATGGAGATGATATTATCAGACAAAGAACAATATATTGATACAATTGAAAATATTAATTTAGGAGTAAAAGAAAGAGCGCAACCAGACTTAGCACTTACAAAAGATATATATAGTGCAAAAGTTACTGTAAATGGATATGAGCATACATATATGTATAATCAAAAATTTGTAGATAAAGATCAAAATGAGGATGAATTTAACGTAGATGTTAAATTTGGAGAAAAATTCGGAAACAAATCGTTTACAAGAGCAATTTACCCATCAGACGTAAAAGAAACACAAGATAAAGATTTTTCAGTAAAAGTAGTGTATATAATAACTCTAAAAAATGGATCAGGAGTATTATATTCTAAGATAAATAGTTTAGTAGATTATTTTGATGCACGATATACAATAGAAGAAAATGGCGCAATTGGCACAGGTTATGAAAATGGTAAGATTAAGGATGAAATTAGGTACAAATTAGATAGATCTTATCAAGATGCTGAATATAGAAAGTTAATCATAAATTGCGATACGAAAATAAACCCAAATGAAAGCAATAAAAATATTTATGTAGAATATACATTAACAAGAAATGGTGTAAAAGATATTTTATTTGATAAAAATGGGAACCAAAAAACAAATATAGAAGGACTAGAAAATATTGTTGAAATTAATTCATATTCAACATATAGTGATAAAGATTTTACAAAGAGTTATGCAGGAATAGATAGCAATTCTAATCCAGGTAGTACAGTTCCAGGAAATAAAGATACATATGAAGATGATACGGATTATGCACCAGGATTAATACTAGAAGTTGCAAATCCAAGAGAGATAAAAGGTACAGTATTTGAGGATAATGCAGTAGATCCAACAGAAGGAGGAACAAATAGAGAAAGATTAGGAAATGGAAAATTTGATGATGGAGAAAAAACGATATCTGGAGTGCAAGTAGGTTTATATAAAGAAGCTGATTTTGAGGAGATAAAAGATGAGGATGGAAAAATCATAGATATGCAATTAGAATCAGAAGCTAAACCTGTTGGAACGACTACTTATGGAGGAGATAATAAGGATTCAACAGGAAAAGATGGAACATTTACGATAAAAGACTTTGCACCAGGAGAATATAGAATTGTATACTTCTGGGGAGATGGTAAGTATACCATTGAAGATTACAAATCTACGATTTGGACAAGTGATAATAAAAATGAGAAAGATGGAAATCCAAATACATGGTATAGGGTAAATACACATATAAGATATTCAGATGCAAAAGACAATTATGCTACAAGATTAAAAATTGATAGCGAAGACACAAGTATAGATAAAATGGACTCAATGACAAATATAGATAAAATGGACTCAAAGACAAATTCTATGACATTTGGAGTTGAATTAAAAGATGATATCTATAATAGAAAGACAGAGACCAGTGGAATTGATAAAGTTACATTCAGCATAGAAAATATAGATTTTGGTGTTATAGAGAGACCAAGACAATCAATAGATGTAACTAAGAGAGCAAAATCAATGAAAATCACATTGGCTAATGGACAAGTAATTGCAGATGCAAAAATAGTAGAAAAAGATGGAAAATTACAACTAGAACAACAAGTAAAAGGTGTAATATATACAGAGCCTTCAGATAAAAATAACCCTAAAAATGGACAAATAAAAGCAGAAATTGATAATGAGTTAATTCAAGGAGCAACAGTAGAAATTAAATATGAAATTAAGGTACAAAATAATAGTGAAATAGATTATGATTCAAAGGGATATTACTGCTATGGAGAAAAGGGAGAAGAAATTGTTAAAATTAAGGCTAGTGGAGTTTATGATTATTTAGATAATACAATGATTGCAAATGATGAAAATACAGAGTGGGAGACAAAGACAATAGTAAATTATAATGAAAAAGTTAGCAAACCAACTATAATGGAAGAATACTTTAAATACCAATCATCTTCAATAGATTCTTCTGGAAATACAGAAATAAGAGTATGGTATGAAGAATTTAAAGAACAATATGCAACTGCAATTAAAAACTGGAACATTACGGAAATTAAAGAAGCAAGAAAAAAGAAATTAGCAGATAAAACAATTCTACATAATGCTAATCTTGAGGGAGAAATAGCACCAGGGGATTCTAAGCAGGCAAGTTTAACTGCTTCGAAGATTTTAACAAATACAGATGAAATTGAATTAAATAATGATATAGAAATAACTGAAGCAACCAGAAATAAAAGAACTGGAAGAAAGGTAACACCACAATATTCATTTTTATATGATAGAGGTGAAACCGTAACAATTACAACACCTACAGGAGAAAACAAAAACTATATTTTAATTACAATAGTTGCAATATCATTCTTTGTAATATTAGGCACAGGTATAGTATTTATCAAAAAGAAAATTCTAAAATAATACATGATAAGATATCAGGACTGGAAATTCCAGTCCTTTTAAAATTAAAATTAAAATTTATATTGCAATTTTCGACAATATATAATAAAATAAAAATCAAATATTAAAACAATATAAAAAAAATACTAAATATAAATAAAAAAATGTAAAAAACTTTTTCGGTACAGGCTACCAAAAAAGACAAAAACCACAAAGGACAAGTAGTAAAATATATTTAATTTAAAAAAAGTTAAATAATAACTTAAAAAAGAAGAGGTGGTAAGGATGTTTCAAAATATAAATGAAAATACAATAGATTTAGATAGCAAAAATGAAAACAAAAAAAGTACAAACAAACTAAATATATTTTCAAATGTATTTACAAAAGACAATATCGTACTTTACATAGTTTCATTTATGCTATCTTTTGTTGGACTAAATGGTGAATTTTCAATTTTTAGTATAAGTATGTTAGGTGCATGTTTTGCATCTTCTATTCCAGCATTAGGAATAGTTTTAGCATCTTTAATAGGAAATTTTATTAAATTTGGTGTAGGCGGAGTACTTGGCTATTTTTTAACAGCTTTAGTTATGCTAATAAGTTTGTTTATTATCAAACCTCGTTATAATGAGCAAGAAAGAAACGAAAAAATAAAAGTAGGAAAAAATGTTTTTATATCTGTATTAGTGATCCAAGCTGTTAAATGTGTAATGTCTGGATTTACTATTTATGATATATTATCTACAATTACATTAGCAATGATAGCACTAGTATTTTATAAGATTTTTGTAAACTCAACAGTTGTAATACAAGAATTCTATTTAAAGAGGGCATTTTCAATTGAAGAAGTAATAGGTGCAAGTCTTTTACTTGCTATTGCAGTAGGAGGCTTTGGAGATTTAAGTATAGCTGGATTTGGAATTAGAAATATATTAAGCATATTAATTGTTATGATTTTAGGTTGGAAAAATGGAATTTTAATAGGTACTACATCAGGAGTAACAATAGGAGTAACATTAGGTGTTATATCTGGAACAGAACCAATAATGATAGCAGCATATGCAATATCTGGAATGTTAGCAGGAATTTTAAATAAGTTTGGTAAAATAGGAGTTGTTATAGGTTTTACATTAGGAAATGTACTTTTAGCATATGTATCAAATGGCTATACAGTAGAATTAATACATTTTAAAGAAATTTTAATAGCATCATTAGGATTATTATTAATTCCAAAAACATTAAAAATTGATATAGAAGAATTTATAGGAACTAATAAATTTTTACCAGGTGCTCCAGGTAGAGCATTAAATAAAAGCAAAGAAATGGCTCAAAATTTAAATAATGTTTCAGAAGCAATACAAGAGATGGCAACAACATATAGAAATACAGAACAAGTAAATTATGGAGAAGGAAATAATAAAATTGGAAATAAGCAAATTTTCTTATCTGAATTATTAAATAATCTAGAACCATATAAAGAAAACATGTTATATGAAGATATAGCAGATACAGAAGGTGAAATTGTTAGTGAAATATTTGACTTTTTATTGGATAAACAAGAAATTACAACACAAGATTTGTTAAAAATATTTGCTGATTGTAACAGCTATGTAGTAGGATTTGAAGATAAAAATATTAGTAAGTATTTAGAAGAAAATATTTCACAGATGGTAAGAGTTATTAATGTATCATATAAAATAAGTAAATCTAATTTTATATGGAGAAAAAAAGTAGAAGAAAATCAAAAAAATATTGGAAGGCAGCTAAACGGAGTATCAAAGGCAATTCAAAGTATGGCAAAAGACTTAGAGAAAGATTTAGAAGTAGAAGAAAAATACGAAAATCAAAAAACGGAAATTATAGAGTTGTTAAGACAAAAAGAAATAGAAGTTCAAGATTTAGTTATAAAAAAAGATAATCGTTTTTTAATTGAAATATATTTAGACGAAATATTGGAAACAGCAAA
>ERZ773116.848-NODE-848-length-31866-cov-3.339285_pt1 | contig 31866 bp, 27 predicted proteins | sample MGYA00580563_ERZ773116 | MGnify/ENA primary metagenome ERZ773116 (study PRJEB29015, sample SAMEA2737864) | human gut metagenome | biome: human gut; feature: human-associated habitat; material: faeces | place: China | collected 2012 ... | reverse complement strand
GACGATAAAAAGAAGCCCGATAATTCACAGGGCGCCGATTCTTCAAAGGTCGAAAGCGTTGAAATACCCGAAACCACCGCGCGGGTAATATCAACAGGTGATATTATGGTGCACTCGACCCAGGTTGACGGCGCAAGAACACAGACGGGCGAATATGATTTCAGTCCGTATTTCAAAAATCTTTCCTCATACTTTAAGGCGGCGGATCTGTCGGTTGCAAACCTTGAGGTCACCTTCGGCGGCACGGAATCGGGCAAATACAGCGGTTATCCCGCCTTTAACACGCCCGACAGCCTTGCGGATACCATAAAGGACTCGGGACTTAATTTCCTTGTGACCTCGAACAATCACTCCTACGATACGGGGCTTTTCGGGCTTAAGCGCACGGCGCAGGTCTTAAAGCAAAGGGGAATTGAATTTATAGGCACAAGAGAGGTTGAAACCGACCCCGCTTACGCCGTAAAGGAGATAAACAACATAAAAATAGGGCTTGCCGATTATACCTACGAGACCTCCGGGCAGACCGCGGGCAGGAAATACCTGAACGGAGCTATAATTGCCGAGGAGGCTAACAACCTTATAAACAGCTTTTCGTATGATAAAATTGACGCATTTTACACCGAAGCTGAAAAGGTGATAGGCGAGATGAAGGCACAGGGCGCGGAGTTTATTGTGTTTTATATGCACTGGGGCAACGAATACCAAACAAGCCCCAACACCTGGCAGAAAACGATTGCTCAAAAGCTTTCAAACCTTGGTGTTAATATGATAATAGGCAGCCACCCGCATGTTATTCAGCCGGTAGAGCTTATCCGTCCCGAGGGCGGCGAGGGCTACACAATATGCCTTTATTCCACCGGAAACTGCATTTCAAATCAGCGGCAGGAGCTTATGGACAGCTGCCCCTCAGGTCATACGGAGGATGGTCTTCTGTTCGATTTCACCCTTAAAAAGAATAAGGACGGCGTGGCTCTTTCGGAGCTCAAGGTTGTGCCGACCTGGGTGAATAAATATAAGGAATCGGGTCACAGCGGATATTTATACACGGTTTATCCTCTTGAAACGGCAAACGACGGCGCGGCGAAATTCGGACTTACGGGCACTGCGGCGACAAAGTCGGCTAAATCCTACGAAAGAACCAAGGCGATTTTGGCGGCGGGGCTTACGCAGTGTCAGCAGCAGATAGGCTGCAATATTACTTTTCAGTAAAGGAACTGATGAAAAATGATAGACGAACAGGTTAGAAAATTAGTTTGCTACGGGCTTGAAAGAGGACTTTTCACAGAACGGGACGAGATATACGTTACCAACCGTATTCTTGAAATTCTGCAGCTTGACGAATATAACTGCGATACCGTTTTTTCGGCTGTTGACCTTGAAGAAACACTGAAAGCCCTGCTTGATTACGCCGCCGAAAAGGGACTGACGGAAAACGACATTACTCACCGCGATTTATTCGACACAAAGCTTATGGGGGCTTTAATGCCGAGACCGAGCGAGGTTACAAATAAATTTAATGAGCTTTACGCCATATCCCCAAAGGCTGCTACCGATTACTTTTATACTTTAAGCCGAGACAGCGACTACATACGCCGCTACCGTGTTGCAAAGGATATTAAGTGGCTCACTGCAACGCCCTACGGCGAGCTTGAAATTACCGTAAACCTTTCAAAGCCCGAAAAGGACCCGAAAGCGATAGCCGCCGCCAAAAATGCGCCGCAAGCGGGCTACCCGAAATGTATGCTATGCCGCGAGTGCGAGGGGTACGCGGGCAGAATAAACTTTCCCGCAAGGCAGAACCACCGCGTTATACCCATTACGATAAACGGCAGCGACTGGTGCTTACAGTATTCGCCCTATGTTTACTATAACGAGCACTGCATTGTGTTTAACGCAAAGCACACGCCTATGGCTATAAACCGCGCTTCTTTTAAAAAGCTGCTCGATTTTGTAATGCAGTTCCCGCATTATTTCGTAGGCTCAAACGCCGATCTGCCTATTGTGGGCGGCTCAATTTTAAGTCACGACCATTTCCAGGGCGGCAACCACACCTTTGCAATGGCAAAGGCACCGATTGAAACCGAGCTGCATTTTGACGGCTTTTCGGATATTGAGGCGGGAATTGTAAAGTGGCCTATGTCGGTAATACGCCTGCGCTCTGAAAATACCGAAAGGTTAGTTGAGCTTGCCGATAAAATACTTACCTGTTGGCGCGGATATTCCGACCCCGACGCCTTTATATTTGCCGAAACCGACGGCACGCCCCACAACACAATAACCCCGATAGCAAGAAAGACAAACGGTAAATTTGAGCTTGATCTGGTGCTGCGCAACAATATTACCACGGCTGAGCACCCGCTCGGCGTTTTCCATCCGCACGCGGAGCTGCACCACATTAAAAAGGAAAATATAGGACTTATTGAGGTTATGGGTCTTGCGGTGCTGCCGGCGCGCCTTAAAAACGAAATGGCGCTGCTTGAAAAGGCAATGCTTGAAAACCGCGATATACGAAAAGACGAGGTGCTTGCAAAGCATGCCGATTGGGCAGACGAAGTGCGCCGAAAATACGGCGAGCTGACGAAAGACAATATCAGCGGAATAATAAGGGACGAAATAGGTCTTGTATTCTCACATGTGCTTGAGCACGCGGGTGTTTTCAAGCGCACCGAGGAGGGAAGACGCGCATTCCTGAAATTTGCCGCGGGAGTTAATAAATGTTCATAACCGTTTTCACCCAGGTTTCCGTTTTAATGCTGATGATAGCGGTGGGCTTTATTGCGGCAAAAACCGGAATCATGACCGAGGCGGGAGCCGCCTGCTGCACCGATATCGCGCTTATAATAGCAACGCCCTGCGTTATTATAAAATCGCTTATGCGCAGGTTCGACGCGGCGGTTATGAAATCGCTGCTGCTGGCTGTTGTTTTAACCCTTTTGGTGCAGGTGCTTATGATTACCCTCGGCACGCTGCTCCTTCGCTCAAAGGACTTAAGGCGGCAGCGAACTCTGCGCTTCGGCTCGATTTTCGCAAACTGCGGGTTTATGTCGCTGCCGCTGCAGGAGGTAATGCTGGGGTCTGACGGCACGCTTTACGGCTCTGCCTATGTTATAATGTTTAACCTTGTGGTGTGGAGCTACGGTGTTTACCTTATAAGCGGCGATAAACGCTACATACAGCCGAAAAAGCTTTTTGTAAATCCCGGCATTGCGGGACTGCTTATAGGGCTTATAATTTTCGTGTTTTCCGTTCCCGTGCCGCATGTGCTTTCATCTACCGTAAATTACCTTGCGGCAATATACACCCCGCTGCCTATGCTTATAATCGGCTATCATTTAAGCAAAACCAACGTGCTTAAAGCCTTTAAGGTTATTAAGTGCATTGCGGCGGTTATATTGCGGCTGCTCGTTTATCCGCTTGTATCCCTCGGTGTTTTGTACCTTTTGGGGATGCGCGGCACGCTGCTCGTCTCTGTAATAATATCGTTAAGCGCGCCGGTTGCGGCAGTCACAACGATGTTTTCTTCAAAATTCGGCGGGGGTGATACGGCGCTTTCGGTCGATATGGTGTCGCTCAGCACGGTTTTATCAATTATTACAATGCCTGCGGTTATAACGCTGGCGCAGCTTTTGGCGTAGTAATTGCAATTATTCACAATTTGTTTAATAATTTTGTAAATTTGTTTGGTATTATGGTTTAGAACCAAAAATTATGCTTGGAGGAATATAAATGATTGAAGTAACCGGGCTCAGCAAAAGGTACGGTACTTATCTCGCCGTTAAGGATGTAAGCTTCAGCATCGAAAAGGGCGAGGTTATCGGCTTTTTGGGCCCAAACGGAGCAGGTAAGTCCACAATAATGAATATCCTTACCGGCTACCTTTCTCTGACTCAGGGCAAGGTGGAGATTGACGGGTACGATATTGCGGAATACCCCGAGGACGCAAAGCGCAGAATAGGCTATCTGCCTGAAATACCGCCGCTTTATACAGATATGAAGGTGCGCGAGTATTTAAACTTTATTTATGACCTTAAAAAGGTTAAATTCCCGAAAAAACCGCATATTGATGAAATTTTAAGGCTTGTTAAAATTGACAATGTGCAGAACCGCCTTATAAAGAACCTGTCGAAGGGCTACCGTCAGCGTGTAGGCTTTGCCCAGGCGCTTATAGGCAACCCCGACGTACTTATTCTTGATGAGCCGACCGTCGGTCTTGACCCCAAGCAGATAATCGAGATAAGAAATCTTATAGCCCGTCTCGGTAAAAACCACACGATTATTCTGTCCTCGCACATCCTTTCCGAAATTCAGGCGGTATGCAAGCGGGTAATAATTATAAACAAGGGGCAGATAATTGCCGACGACACGCCCGAAAACCTTTCAAACAAGCTGTCGAGCGATCACTCCCTTATTGCGCGCATAGTAGCGGGCGAGCAGGAAATGATTGACGCTTTAAGCACCGTTAAGGGTGTAAAATCGGTTACATCCCTCGGCAGAAAAGAGGACGGCTCGTTCGATTTCCTTATAGAGCCCGAGCACGGCGCAGATGTGCGCGCCGAGGTTTTCAAGCGTATAGTATCCCGCGGGAAGACCCTTTTATCGCTTACCAGCAACAAGGTGTCCCTCGAACAGATATTCCTGCGGCTTACGGAAGCTGCCGATAACGACGAAGCAAAGCGTATGCTCGGAATAACCGAAAAAACGGAAACGGCGGAAAAGCCGAGCGTTGAAATAGCGGATGACGGCAGCGTTACCGTCAAAACAGAGCAGGCAGAGGAGGCAGAGCAATGAGCGCGGTATTTAAAAGAGAATTCAGGGCGTATTTCACAACGCCCATAGGCTTTATTGTTATAGCGGCGTTTTACTTCTTTTTGGGGCTGTATTTTTCAATGATATACAGCTACGGCAGCCCGGACACCGCAATGGTAATTGTTGCAATGTCTACCGTTATTGTTTTTACCATGCCGGTGCTTACAATGCGTCTTATGAGCGAGGACAGGCGGCAAAAGGTAGACCAGGCGCTGCTTACGGCGCCGGTAAGCCTTACATCTATTGTGCTGGGCAAATTTTTCGCGGCGCTTGCGGTTTTCGCAATCGGCTTTGCGCCCACGATTATTTTTGAAATAATCGTAGCTTCATATGTCAGCGTTAATGTGATGTCGTATATATACGCACTTTTCGGTATGCTGCTGCTCGGAAGCGCACTTATTTCAATAGGCATGTTTATATCATCCCTTACCGAAAGTCCGGTAATTTCGGCAATACTTACGCTTGTAATCAATATACTTGTGCTTTATATGTCCAACTTTGCAAGCATGATAAAGGTTTCCTGGATAGCAACGGTGGTTGAAAAGGCGGCGTTTATAAGCGCCTTTGAGAATTTCGGAGAAAATATACTGTCCGTTGCGGATATTCTCTACTTTGTAAGCATAAGCGCGGCGTTTTTATTCCTGTGCGTCCGCTCGCTTGATAAGAGAAGATGGGCTTAAAGGAGGGTGAGCAAAATGGAAGAAAATAAGAATTTAACTCCCGAAACGGAAGCTACGGAAGAAACCGCTGCGGAGAACACACCCGCCGAGGAGACCACCGCAGAACAGACAGGCGAGAAAAAGGAAAAGAAAGCCAAAAAAGAAAAAAAGGCGAAAAAACCTAAAAAGCTTAAAAACCAGGCGCTTTTACGCAGGGGCGGCTATTCCGTTGCAATAACTGCCGCGGTGCTTGCGGGGCTTATTGTGCTGAACGTATTGGTAAACGCGCTTTCAAACCGTTTTGTTTTGGAATTTGATATGTCCACCGAAAAGGAAAACTCAATGAGCGCCGACAATATCAAATATTTAAAAGACCTTGATAAGGAAGTAAATATAACCGTCTGCGCCGAAAAGGACGGATATACCGGCGGCTATATGGGCTATTACGCGAAGAATCTTTACGGCGTATCGTCCGACGCGTCGAAGTATTTCGAGCAGACCTTAAAGCTTCTTGATAAATACCCGGCATACAACAACAAGATTACCTTGAAATATGTTGATACTCAAGGCTCGGAATTTACCGAGATATCGCAGAAGTATTCAAACGAAAAGTTAGCCTACGGCGATATAATCGTTTCGGCTAAAGGCTCGGATAATAACGTGCGCTACAAGGTTTTGGGCTTTAAGGATGTTTATCAGCTTTCCGAAGACAACACCTACGCCGCCTACGGCTACAGCCAGTCAACCGTCAGCGGAAACAGCGTTGAAACCGCGGTTACAAGCGCTATTGCGTATGTTACAAGCAGCAAAACAAAGAAGGTTGCGCTGCTCACGGGGCATTCCAAGATCGACTACACAGCCGATTATCAGAAGCTTTTAAAGGCTAATAACTACGAAATAGAGACGATTTCCGATAATATCGTGGGTAAAATATCCTCCGATTTTGACGCGGTTATAATCGCGGGTCCTACCACCGACTTTATAGGCAGCGAGCTTGATAATCTTTCCGACTTCCTCGATAACGACGGCAAGCTCGGCAAGGGCCTTCTGTTCTTTGCGGACGCTTCCGCCCCCTACCTTACCAATCTTTACGATTTCTTAAGCCAGTGGGGTATTGCAATAGAGGAAGGTATACTGTTTGAAACCAATACAAACAACCATATTCCGGATGACCCCATGACTATGGGAATTTATCCCACAAGCAGCGATGAGAGCCTTACAAGCGGAATGCAGCTTTGCATTACAGGCTACAATGTTCCCATGTCCGCCGCATTTGAAAGCGAAAACAGCATAACCGTAAAGGCTCTTATGAGCTCGCTTGAATCGGTTGTGGCAGCGCCTGTCGGTACCGCCGCAAATTGGAAGGGTGCCGGTAACTACACCAAAAAGAGCTTCCCCGCGGTGCTTCAGGCGGCGCAGTCTGAATATGACGACGACAACAAGAAGATAACAAGCTATGTTTTCGCGTTTGACAGCGTTCAGTTTATTCAGTCGGAATATAACGAGCAGTCCTCGGTTTCCAATAAAAACCTTACCCTTGCCTGCGCGGAGCGCGCGGTGGGTGCCGAGGATACCGGAATCTCATTTGTTTCTAAAACAATAACCAACGAAAGCTTCGCGGATTCGGTAAGCGAGACTTCTGCGGGAATTGTAAGAATTATATTTATGGGGCTGCTGCCCGTGGCGTGCATTGCCGCAGGAATTTATATCTTTATCAGGAGAAAGAATGCGTAATGAGTGACCTTCCCGAAAAGGATAATAATTTAAACGAAAATACAGAAAATATCGACAGGGAAGAGGACGGTGCTTCCACCGTCTTCTCCGACCCCGCCGACCACAAAAAGACCGCCGTCAAAAAAAAGCGTTCGCTTTTACCCATAATCATTTCGGCTGTTTTGGCGGTGGCGGTGCTGGCGGGCGGCACGGTTGCCGTAATAAAGCTTATCCCCGAGCGCGAGGACGATACCTCCACCCCCTCTGTTGAAACAATAAAGGTGCTTGATAAAAGCTCGGACGATTTTAAAACCGTTACCGTTACCAATAAAAGCGGAACATATAAGCTTTATTCCGAAGAAGAAAAGGACGAAAGCTCTTCGTCTTCGGATACTTCAAGCAGCAGCACCAAAACGGTATGGTATCTTGACGGGTACGCAAAGGACGTTATAAATTCCTCGTCCGTTTCAAGCATTGTAAGCTCTGCCGCAAGCGTTACCGCTTCAAGAGAGGTTACCGCAAAATCCGCCGCCGAATGCGGGCTTGAAAGCCCTGCGGTCAAGGCTGATTTTGTAACAAAGGACGGCGCGGAATTTTCCCTGCTTATAGGCGGAGAATCGCCCGACGGTACGGGAATATATATCAAGCTTTCTACCGACGATAAGATATATATTAACGACAGCTCGATTGATTCGTCGCTTGAATTTGACGCCCTAAGCCTTGCCGCAACCGATTCTATAGCGGGTGTGCCCACTTCCGATTTATCTTCAGATTATAAGGATGATAACGGCGACCTTTCATCCTTTGATTCAATAACCCTTACGGGCTCTAATTTCCCCGAAAAGCTGATAATTGCGCCGAACACCGATAAAAACCTTTCAACCTATGCGGCGTATATGACCACCTCGCCCACAAAGCGCATTGCCGATAATGTGGACGGCATTTTCGGGCTTTTCAAGAGCGGTGTTTCAGTCAGCGGTGCGTATTCGTTTGATACTTCCGTCTCGACCCGCAAAAAGCTGGGGCTTGATAACCCCGAGCTTACCGCCGAAATCAAGGTCGGCTCTCTCACGCAGCGCTACAGCTTTAAAAAGCAGGAGGACGGCGGCTACGCGGTTTGGTACGACGGCGCAAAGCTTATTAAAAAGGTTGACGCTTCAAGCATTACCTTTATTGATTACAAGGTCAATAATTACTACGCCTCGTGGGTCTGCCTGCAATCTATCAATGAGCTTTCAAATTTCACTATCAAAACCCCCGAAAAGACTTATAGCTTTGATATAGTTTATGATGATGCCGAGGATGCGGAGGAAACCTACGTTATAACTTATGAGGGCAAAAAGCTCACCGCCGAAAACTTCCAGAATTTCTATCAGGAATGTATTTCACTTTCCTGCTCGGATTTCACGGTGGATAAGGTGGGCGGCGAGCCTGCCATGACAATTGTTTTCACCTATTCCGATACCTCGCGCGCCAAAACCGACGTTAAATTTATAAAGTCGGGCGCGGCAAAATATCAGTACAGCATCGACGGCATTGAAATGGGCAAAATAAATTCCTCGGCGCTTAATAAAATTTTAAAGCACGTGGAAAAGGTTGCGAAGGATGAAAGCATAAAATAGCTTGACAAATGCGGGCTTATGGTATAAAATAGATAAGCAGTAAAGGCTGTGTTTTCCAAACGGAAAACGCAGCCTGATTTTCTGTGTAATGAAATTAAAAGGATGAGCGGATCATGTCTAACTTTAAATACGATGTTGCGATTATCGGCGGCGGTATAGGCGGCCTTATGGCGGCTTACAGGCTTCGCCGAAATATGCCGGATATTAAAATAGTAATAACCGAAAGAGGCAATACCCTTGAAAACAGGCACTGCCCCGCAGGAAAAAATAATACCTGTGTTCACTGCAAGCATTGCTCTATAACCAGCGGCTATGCGGGCGCGGGCGCGTTTTCGGACGGTAAGTTCAACCTCGGCACGGCCTACGGCGGAACGCTGGGCGAAGAATTGGGCGATGATACCGCTAATAAATATATTGATGAGGTTGATAAGATCCTCAATGAATACTGCACCTCGGGCGAGCCTACGGTTTATAAATCGAATGAGAGCCTAAAACTTAAATGTCTGCAAAATAATTTAAGACTGCTTGATATGAACGTCAAGCACCTGGGAACGGATAAAAACTACCTCACAATGCAAAACCTCATTCGCGCGCTGGCTGACGACGGGGTTGAAATGCTCGCTTTTTACGATTGCGAAAGGGTTGAAAAGCATGATGGAGGCTACACGCTTTACTATACCAACGGCGAAAAAATAGAAGCCGAAAAAATAATTATAGCCACAGGCCGCGGCGGCGCTAACTTCGTTGCCGATTTTTGCCGCTCGTTCGGCGTTAAAATGCGCTCGAATTATGTTGATATAGGCGTTCGCGTTGAAATGAAGGATATTATCTGGCGCGAATTTTCCGACCGTATTTACGAGCCGAAGATACTCTACAGAACCAAAACCTTTGAGGACCGCTGCAGAATGTTCTGCTTTAATAAGGGCGGGCTTGTTTCGGCGGAGAATAACCACGGAATCATAACCGCAAACGGTCACTCCTTTGCCGACCCCGCGAAGAAGACAGACAACTGCAACTTCGCAATTCTTTCAAGTATACGCTTTACAGAGCCTTTCGATCAGCCCACAGAGTATGCCGAGAGCATATCCCGACTTGCAAATATGATAGGCAAGGGCAATGTGCTTGTTCAGCGCTTCGGTGATCTTGTGCGCGGCAGGCGCACCAACGACCACAGGCTCGGTCAGAACACCGTAATACCCACGCTTAAAGCAACCTCGGGCGATATTTCGCTTGTGCTGCCGCACCGTATTCTCACAAATATTATAGAGACGATCTATGCGCTCGATAAGGTAGCCCCGGGCACTGCGAATGATGATACGCTGCTTTACGGCTGCGAGAGCAAGTATTACTCAATCCGCCCGGTATTTATGAATGAAAAGTTTGAGCTTACCGATAATGTATATATAATAGGCGACGGCAGCGGTATCTGCCGCGGCTTATCGCAGTCGGGCGCTATGGGTATTTATGTTGCCGATTGCATTTCGGGCAAAAACTGATTTTTTGTAACCCTTTTTTACCGCTTTTTCGTTATTTATATGGAGGGACGCGGTTATGAAGTTAAAATCAAGGAATATTTTATGCCTTTTGGCGGCAGCATCTTTGTTGCTTACCGTTTGCGGCTGCAAAAAAAAGGTTGCCGAAAGCTCGTCTGCCGCGCCTGCGCCGACGTCAGAGGCGCTTACCGCAGACGATAAGCAGGACCCCGAAAACGCCGATATTACCGATGAAAAGGGCGCGAAAGCAGATACCGAAAGCCTTACTGTCAAAGAGGGCAGGGCAAACGGAATAGACGTTTCAAAATGGCAGGGCAAAATTGACTGGAGCCGCGTTAAAAAAAGCGGTATAGATTTTGCAATCATAAGAATAGGCTTCCGCGGCGAAAACGGAACGATTTATAAGGATTCCGCCGCCGATTATAATTTGCAGCAGGCGGAAAAGGCGGGTGTGCTTTGCGGGGTATATTTCTTCTCGACCGCGCTTTCCGAAAAAGAGGCGGAGGCGGAAGCGGACTTCACTGCCGCCGCTGTTGCCGGCTATTCGGTTTCTTACCCCGTGGTATACGATTGCGAGGGCTTCAGAGATTCGGACAGCCGAATGTACGGCGTTACAAATACACAGCGCACAAATAACGCCCTGGCTTTTCTTAACCGCATTAAGGCAAAGGGATATGAGGGTATGCTTTATTCCTCTGTAAAGGAGCTGTCAGGCTCCGCTTACTGGGATACTGCAAGGCTTGAAAGCGCGTTTTCGGTTTGGGTGGCGCGCTACCCGGCAGAGCCGTACCCCAAAACCGCCCACCCCGATTATTCGGGTAAATACGATATGTGGCAATATACCGATAACGGCACCGTTGCGGGAATTGAGGGCAATGTGGATATGTCGGTAGCATATTTCACAAGGCAAAAGGCGGAGCCGAAAAATAAATCGGCAAGGCCCGGCACTGCCGCCGCGCCGAGCAGGGAAGATGGCGTTTACACAGCGGTCAGCGATAAGGTCACTCCCAAAATCGAGGTAAATCTGCGCACCGCCGCCACCACCAAAAGCGATGTTGCCGCAAATATTAAAAACGGAACGGTTTTAAACCGCACGGGTATAGGCTCAAACGGCTGGTCTAAAATAAATTACAACGGCAAAACTGTTTATGCCATAACAAGCTATTTAACTGCCGATTTAAGCGCAAAAGCGCCTGAAAGCAAGCCCGACGACGGCTTTACCGCCGCCACGGGAAAGGTTACGGCTAAGGACGAAACAAATCTGCGCGCCGAGCCTTCAACCGACGGAAAGCTTATAGCCACCATTAAAAACGGCGAGTTTGTGGAAAAAACGGGCGAAAGTCCCAAGGGCTGGACAAGGCTTTTATATAATGGACAAACGGTTTACGCCAAAACAAGCCTGCTTACAACCGAGGTTAAAAAGCCTGCGGCGAGCAGTGAAACGCCGAGCACGGCAGATGAATTTGTTGCTGCAGCAGGCAGAGTGACCGCAAAGGATATTGTTAACCTGCGCTCTTCGCCGAACGGTAAGGAGGATAATATAGTTTGTCAGCTGAAAAACGGCGAATTTGCCGAGCGCCTTGCGACCAACGGCGGCAAGGGCTGGACGCGCCTTTCCTACAACGGGCAAACACTGTACGCCGTTTCGAGTATGCTTATTACCGCGGAAGAATATAACCGTTCCCAAAACAGCGCTGCGGAGGATTGAGCGTGCCGAATTTCCGCTGCTCCCGGCAGCGAAAAAATGAAAAAAGCGGCGTTGCCGCCGCAAAAAATCAGGTTTATAGGCTTACAAAAGCTTCCTTGTGTAGAGGAAGCTTTTGTTTTACATATCCGATCCGAATACATCCGACGGTTTTTATTCGTTTGGAAAGCCCGAATTTTCAAAGCATGCCAAAACGGTTTGAAAATTGTAAGGCGGCCTCGGGGTCTGCGGTATCCGAACCGCGTCTTTCTCCGCAGTAACCTCGTAAAGATTTGGTTCGCCGCAGTCCTTTGTCTGCCGCCGCTCGGGGCTTGAAGCCTGAATATCGAGACTACAGTAGGCAGACCGCATATCAGTAATACACGGACAGCGCTGCACTCTCATCTGATACCTTATAAGAATACAGGTATATTTCCTCTATTGCCGTCAACTTGGTTTGCAGATTTATTTTTCGGAGAATCTGTTAAAATCAGTTATTTTTTCGGCTTCGCATACTATTGCGTAATCCGCGTATTTGAATATCGGGGCGTCCTTATCGGAATTTATTACGATTACCGTTCCCGATTGCTTTATTCCCGCAATATGGTGCACCGCGCCCGAAATACCTACCGCGATATATACATCCGGGTTTACCGTTTTGCCTGTAAGCCCTACCTGCAATTCATATGGCAGATAATCGCTGTCCACCATTTTGCGCGTTGAGGCTATACCCGCATTTATTTTTTCGGCAAATGCTTTTATTGCCGCTATATGCTCCCGCGCGCCGTAGCCTATACCTATAATAATTTTGTTCTGTTCTTCCTCTGCAGTGCGCACGGTTGCCATTGGCGGCTTTGTTTCGCACTTAATTTTTGCAATTATATTGCCCGAACACGCAGGACGGTACATATAAAGCATTTCGCCGTCGGTTTCAAGCGCGGTACAGTCGGCGCAAAGCCCCGTGTTTAAAATGGCGGCAACCTGCGGCGCTAAAGCCTTTGATTTAATATCGCTCCCCCACAAAACCGCGTCGGGGTGACCTGAACCGATCTTTTCCGCCGTTTTTTCTGGGGTATCGGGATCAAGTACGGTTATATTCTCCCCCAACCGTTTTTGCAAACTCTGTCGGGGAATTACCTACACACCACACATTTTTAAGCTTGCTTGCACTCTCGGCGGGCTTTATTTTCTGTCTGCCCTTTTTAAGTCCCTCGTCTATTGCCCACATCAGCTTATCAGGCGATATAAATGTGCAGCTTCGGCGGTCGGAGTCGTTCTCAAAGGTTTTTAAAACGCGCGTTGGCGAGCCTTTAAGCCCGCAAAGCGAAATATCGGCGTTTATATCGTTTGCCGAAAGTATTTCAATCGGTTTGATTTTAGAGCGAATACTCGGCAGCCGCAGTTTTCGGCTTTTTTCAAGCGTTATAACCGCAGGCGCGGATATATTGCCGCCGTTCCCTGAGCGGTCGGTATAAGAAAGCCCGTTTTCCGTATTTTTAAGCGACATAACGTTTGTTACAAGCGAAAATTCCAGCCGCACCGCAAGTGACGGACCTACCTGCCCCGTATCGCCGTCTACCGATTGTCTGCCGCAGAAAACAAAATCAGGGCAGAGCCTTTTTATCGCAAGGGAAAGCGCATATGATGTTGCAAGAGTATCCGCTCCAGCAAAGGCGCGGTCGCACAAAAGCACGGCGTTTTTAGCGCCGAGTCTCGTTAAGCTTTCAAGAAACGGCGCGTTTTTTTCGGGTCCCATACTTAAAAGCGTTATCTCCGCCCCGTCTATACCGAGCGCGGTTTCATAAGCGCTCGCGTCAAACGGGTTTATTTCGCCGTCGGCAGACTGCTTTACACAAACAACAATTTTCATTTTCTACCTCGCGTCGTATATCGGGGCAAGCGCATCGTGTATCTTTTTATATTCTAAGAATACCTTGCGGTATTTTTCGGTGTTTTCGGGGTTCGGCACGGTTACGGATTTCGGTTTAACACACCTTGCCACCGCGTCTAAAGGGTTCTTAAATACGCCCGCGGCAATGCCTGCAAGCATTGCAGAGCCTAAAGATGAGTCACTGCTCTCGGCTGTTTTAAGGGTTATTCCCAAGACGTCCGCCGTCATCTGCCGCCAAAGCTCGCCCTTTGTGCCGCCGCCTATCGCCGCGGCAGCAGAGCCGTATTCAATACCTAATTTATCAAGCACCGCCTTTGAATCAAGCAGCGAATAGCACACGCCCTCAAGCACCGCGCGGGTAAAGTGCGCCCTTGTATGGGTTGCGCGGATACCCGTAAAGCTGCCGCAGAGCATAGGGTCGGCATAAGGTGATAATTCACCGTTAAGGTATGGGTGGTATATCATACCCTCGCAGCCTATCTGGATTTTTGCGGCGGCAGCGTCCAATTCCTTATAATCCCCGCCGAAGGTATCCCTGTACCAGCGGTAAGAGGCGGCGCACGCCTTGGTTGCCGTGCCCGGATACCAAAGCCCCTTTGCTATATGCGAATAGTTTACAAGGTCACGGTCGGGGTAAGGCTTATCGGTAATAACGCAAATACGCCCCGCCGTTGCAAGCTTAACGGTGATATCCCCTTTTTGAGTAGCACCCGAAGCGAAAACCTCCATACAGGTGTCGGTTGTGCCGCAAATAACGGGCGTACCCACTTTAAGTCCCGTTTTTTGGGCAGCGCTTTCCTGTATTTTTCCTATAACATCGGTGGGCGCCACAATAGGCGGCAAAACCGAAATATCAATTCCGCAAAGGGCGCACAGCTCGTCTGACCATTTTTGAGAAACGCAGCATACTGCCTTGCGCCTCAATATAATCGGTGCAGAACACGCCCGTTAAAAAGTAGCGGATATAGTCCTTTTCAAAAAAGATATGCCCGATTTTTGAGAATACCTCGGGGCGGTTGTTTTTAAGCCACAAAAGCTGCGGCAAGGTCCATATGGTATCGGGCTTATGGAATGTCTTTTTAAATATTTCGTCACCGTTTTTGCTCTTTAAGGCATTAGCCTCGGTGCGTGAGCGCGTGTCCGTCCAGTGAACCGCGTTCATAAGCGGCGCAAAATTATTATCGCAGGGTAAAAATGTATGTGTAGCGGAGTCTACCGCTATGCAGAGTATATCTGCGGGGTTTATCCCCGATTTTTCTAAAAGCTCTAAGGTGTTTTTGCAAAGCGCCGCTATCCAGTCGTCGGGCGACTGTTCGCAAGCGCCCTGTTCGGGGTAAAGGGTAGGATATTCCGCCGTGCTTTCGGCAGTTATATTGCCCATTTCATCTATAAGCGTTGCTTTTGACGCTCCGCCGCCGAAATCTATGCCGAGAAGATATTTCAATTTTTTCCCTCGCTTTGTTATTTTTTCTCGATCCACTCGTGGTCGGGGTCTGAGCTTCTGTTAAAGCCCTGGTGGTCGCCCGCCATAAGCCACAGGAAATAGGTCTTATACCCCGGCGTTGCAACGGTGGTATGGTAGCCGTAGGGGAATTCAACCAATTCGTCGTTTTTAACGCGGTAAGCCTCGTCTATGCTGCCATCCGCCGTGTAAAGGCACTGCACCGCAAAGCCCTGCTTGGGGTCAAACAGGAAGTAATAAATTTCCTCGGCTATGCACTCCTTCGGCATATTGTCCATGTCGTGCTTGTGGGGAGGAAAGCCTGCCCAGTTGCCCTCGGTAACGTAAGCCTCGCCAACGGTTAAGTGCTTGGCATTTGAGTTCTGGTCTATAATAAAGCTGGTCTCACGCTGATAAGGCTGTTCTCCCAACAGCTTTAACACAGCGTGATCCTCACGCAGTACCTGCGGCTCGGTTCTTTCGTCTATTAAAGAGGCGCAGACCGCAATTTTAATGTGATCCCTTGCGGTAATTGTAAGCCTTTGCTCGCGCGGCATATAAAAGCTTTCGGCTTTTCTGTTTTCAAAAACGGTGCTGCGGTTGCCTATGTTTTCCCACTTTTCGCCGTTTGCTTCAACATCGCAGTGACCCTCAAGCATTATAAAAGCGGTTTCCTTATCATCTGTATAATATTCCAAAAAATCGCCGCCGTCAAGCTCTATCATACCGAATTCAAGCATTTTCAAAGAACACTCGCCTATTTTGCTTATGGGCGTATAGCCGTTTTTCGGCTTGTATGTTTTTTTAAAGTTCATAACCGTTCTCCTCCAAAAATTTTTTTACGGTTTCAAAATCGGGTACGCTTTCTCTCGCGCCTACGCCGGTGCATTTAACAGCCGATACCGCGCTTGCAAAATAACAGCATTTAAGAAAATCGTAGCCTTTTAAATAGCCCGCGGCAAACGCGCCGTGGAAAACATCCCCCGCACCGTTTGTGTCTGCTGCCTTTACGGAAAATGCCGGGTAAGCCGTAAGGCGTGTTCCGTCATAAAGCGTGCCGCCGTTTTTACCCTGAGTTATAACAACAACATCGGGATTATATTTTTCATATAGCTTTTTAGCGGCGTTTTCCGCCTTTTTTTCACCCGTAATACCGAGCGCAAACTCCTCGGACGGAATAAGTATATCGGCATACGGCAGCAGGCCTTCAACGTTTTCGTAAAGCCCGCCCGCGTCATAAAGCACATTTGTGCCGTTTTCGCGTGCGATTTTTACAGCCTCCAACGCGCCCGACATTTCGTTGCCGTCTATCATAAGCAGGTCGGCGCCGATTATAGCTTTTTTCTGCTCGTCATTAAGTTTTAGCGGCGGCAGATTGCCCTTATCAAACACGCAGGTACGGCTTGACGCTTTAGCCGAAAGCCATATAACCGAGGTAAAGGAGCGGTAGCCCGAAAGCACTTCGATATTATCGGTTTTAACGCCGTATTTCTTAAAATCCTTTATTAAAAAGCTGCCGCCCGCGTCGTCTGACAAAACACCGATATATTCTGTTTCTGCGCCTAATTTTGCCGCCGCGACAAGTCCCGTAGCCACGGGGCCGCCGCCTGCCTGCTTTGATGACTCGGCGCGCATTTTTGTATCCTCTTTGGGGTAATTCGGCACGTTTATCAGCGTATCCATAACGCACGCGCCGATACCTACTGCTTTGTTCATTTTATCTTGCCTTTCCGTCCGCACCCGTAAGGGCTATTTTTGAAAGCGCCAATTTCTTTACGCTTTCAATCGGATTTTTCATAAACATATCAACCGCAAGGCTTCTGTTCGGGTCGTTAAGGCTTTCAAGCGTGCCGTCCGCAAAGGCGCAGCATACGTCCGTTCCGATATTCATTTTGCGGATACCCGCGTTTATTGCAGCCTTAACCTGGTCGTCCGGTATGCCCGAGCCGCCGTGCAGAACAAGCGGAATACCGCCCGTTGCCTTTCTTATTGCCGCTATTCTTTCAATATCAAGCTTCGGGGGCTTTTTGTAATGACCGTGAGCGTTGCCCACAAGCACCGCAAGGCAGGTAACGTCTACCTGTTTTACAAATTCCGACGCCTGCTCGGGGCTTGTAAATTCGTCCATAGCGTCGTCGTTAACACTGCCTATGTGACCGAGCTCGCCCTCAACGCCTACGCCTACCGCCTTGCAGCTTTCAACAATATGCTTTGTAAGCGCAACGTTTTCTTCAAACGGGTGTGTTGAGCCGTCAAGCATAATGCCCGTAGCGCCCAGTCTTAACGCTTTCATAACTTCCGATTCGCTCGGTCCGTGGTCAAGGTGGAAGCAAACCGGTACGGTTGCCTTTTTAGCCGCAGCCAAAATTGCGGGGGCTAAATAATAGCCCACATATTCATTGAAAAGGCGGGGATAAACCTGCATTATAACAGGAGCCTTTGCCTCCTCTGCCGCATCAAACACGCCCATAACGGTCTCGGTATTGTATACGTTAAAAGCCGGTATACAGTAATTACCCTTTTCCGCCATTCCTATTATTTCCTGTAATGTTACTAACATTGTATTATTCTCCTAATATCAGATCTTCGATTGAAAGAACCTTAATTTTATCCTGTTTTACGGACTTTAATGCCGCATATTCCGAAACACAGGCAGTAACGACTGTATCTTCGTGTATGCTTTCAACATTGTAAAGTCTGCGTGCGGCAACCTCGTTTATAACATCGGGGAGATATTCCGCCATTAAAATATTTCCTGCCCAAACGGTTTCGCGGCGGTTTAAAAGCATTTCGTGCAAGGTGGCATATGCCTTTATTATCTCGCGCGGTTCTTCGGTTTCCTCAAGGTCGCGGGAAAGCTGATACGGGTCCTGGAAAACAACCGTTTTGCCGGTGTTATGCGCCTTTAATTTGCCGTCCTTCAAAAGACCTGCTACAAACGAGGTATATGTAACGGCGTCTGCCTTTACCTCAATGCCGTATTCCTTATAAAGCTGTTTTACGGTTTTCGCGTCGTTCGGGTCGTAAAGCACTACCGTTTTATAATCATTAAATACCCTTGCCGCGGCTTCCATCTGTTTTTTGGTTTCGTCAGCCGCGCTTATAAGGAAATCAAGCTGTGAGCCGCTTGCAGGCTCGTCGCAAAGCACGGTAAACTCGACACCAGCATCTTCAAGTACCTTTATTGCCTTAACTGCCTGACAAGATACTTTATACCGTGCGTCTACGCCAAGATAAAGGAGCGTATCGGTCTTGGCGGAGTGAGACTCTATTGCCTTTTTAAGCTCGGCTGAAATTTCGGTTTCGCCGTAGGCGTTGCCCGTTTCAAGGCAGTTATCCACAAGCTTGTTTATGTACTCGGGCAGTGCGCCCTCAAGCGCCGCCTTAAGCCTTGTTTCCTTTGTGAACATAACCGGATCCCAGCCCGTAACGCAAACGTTTACACAGCCGCCGCAGGTGCAGCACTCGTAAATATTATCCATTATTTCGGAAAGTTCAATAGCGTTGCGGTTTACAAGCGAAATTCCGAGCGCGCGGGCGCGGGCGGTGCTTCTTTCGTGGCCTGTTGCGTTGCCTATCGGGCAGATATGGTGGCACATCCAGCAAAAGCGGCAGGAATCAACATGCTGTTTAGCTTTATCAGATAAATTCATTTTCATTTCCCCCTATTAAAGACCTAACTTAAACGGATTCATAATGCCGTTCGGGTCAAGTGATTTTTTAAGACCCTCAAACACCTGCATCGCGGGACCGTACTGCTCTTTCATAAGTCTGCCGAGCTTAATGCCAACGCCGTGGTGGTCGTTTACAACGCCGCCGTGGGCTAATGCTGTCCTGACGCCGCAGGTCCAGACTGCCTGATGAAGACGGAGTGCCTCAACCGGGTCTTGCGGTACGTCCTTGCCGTCAATAATAAAGCGATCGTAAACCATTGCGCCCCACTCGTACCAGTGCGAGAAGTGGGCTATAAACTTCGCCTGCGGGAAGTTCTTTTCAATGGCTTCCTTCATTGCCCAGTAGATTTCCTCAATCTTGCCGTAGGGAGCAATGGTATCCATTGTGCCGAACATCTGCGGAATATCCATCATATAGCCGGGGTAGAAGAATGTAATCTTTTCGTCCCACCACTTTTTGCCGTAGTCGCTGCCCATATCCTCGGCGCCGTATTTTGCAAAGGTTTTAAGCAGTATCTTCTCCTCAACCTCTACCATTTCGCGGTCGCCCTCGTAAGCGATATTCATAAACGCACCCTTGCGCTCAACGCCTACTATCTTCTTTATAAGCGAAGCGGTTTCCGCCTCGTCATAAAGGCGCATAACAGAGGGCTTGAACTTCTGCAACAGCTCGCGAGATGCCTTGAAAGCGCCCGTCATATCCTGGAACAGGAAGCCGCGGAAACGGCGCTCCTCGGGCTGGTCGAAAATGCGGATTTGAGCCTTTGTTATAATGCCGAGAGTACCCTCGGAGCCTATGAATATCTGGTTTAAATCGGGTCCTGCGGCGTGCTTCGGTGCGGACGATGTATTGATTATATCGCCGTTCGGCAGCACAACCTCCATTTGCAGCACCATATCGTCTATTTTGCCGTATTTTGTGGAGCAAACGCCTATGCCGCGGTGCGCTAAAAAGCCGCCCACGGTTGAGCAGGTAAGGCTTGACGGATAGTGCATCGTTGCCTTGCCTACCTCGTTTGCCGCCCACTCGATGTGCTTATATATAGCGCCCGTGCCGCACTCTATGTACATACCCTCGGTATTTACCTCGTATATTTTGTTCATACGCTTGGTATCAAGCAGTATTCCGCCGCAAACCGGTATAGCGCCGCCCTGTGTGCCGCCGCCAGCACCCCATGTGGTAACGGGAAGCTTATAGTAATTGGCGATTTTAACTACCTTTGAAACCTCTTCGGCGTCTTTGGGGCATACGATTATGTCGGCCTCCGGCATACGGCAGCCGCGGTCCGCCCACATACGGGAAAGCCAGTAGTAGTCTACACTGTGGGTAACCCTGTCTATCGCGCGGGTTGAGCAGTTTTCCTTGCCCACCGCGTCCTCAAGCTCGGTTAATATCATTGCAAATAAAAATTCGTTCATCTGATATTGCATTTTTCTGTCTCCTTCAAATTATTTAATCGTTTCGTCAACCTTTAGGTTGGGAAAATACTTGCAGAATTCTTTGATTTCTTTTCGGTAATCGCCGCGCATTTCAACAAAGTGGTGAATGTACGGTCCGTCAAGCAGTCTGTCCTCAACCGCCTGAAGATTTTCAAACTCGCCCCATATGTATGTACCGTGGGTCTGCGGTCCCTCTGTCGTGCGGCAAATAAGCGGCAGTACCATATAATCGCCGTGCTCCTGGTCTATACGGGCAACCGTGTACTCGCCGTCTCTTCCTCTGAGCCATGCGCGCTGGTTCACAAGGCGCGCCTTTGTACCCTCAGCCATTTCGCTTACGGGGAACGGTCCGCAGTGCCACAAAAGCTCGGCATTTCTGTTTTCGGGGTGACGCACCGTAAACTCTCCGAACAGCGGTCTGCCCTTTCCGAGCGTCGCGCACCTTAAAAGCGCCATTGTCATAGCGCAGTGTATATCGCTTTCGCACGAAACCATAAGTCCCATTTCGTTAAGCAAACCGTAAAGCGCACAGGGGGCTAAGCCGTCAAACATAACAGGCGTTGCGGTCCAGCATTCAGCCGACAGAACATCAAGGTTGAACTCCTCAAAAAGATGCTTATACATAGCGGTCATTGTCGCCATGGGCTTTATGTATTTGGGCGTCAGATCGTCAAGCTCATAATTTGTGAGGAAATACTGTTCATACTCCGCTATTTCGTCTGCGTAGTCCGTTTCGGCAGTCTTCATTCTCTGCTCGATAATCGCAAAGTTAATGGGGATTATTTTTATGCCGAATTTCTCCATCAGCTCCCCCTCGTTCCATATTACCGAGAAGAACGGAGCAGGGCGTGTTCCTACCTGACCTATGCGCATGCCCTTAAAGTTTTTAACCATACAGGCAACGCGCACAAAGCTGTCAAAGCCCGCTTTAAATTCATCAGACTCAACGCGACAGCACGGCAGGTGCGAAAACGGAATATGATATCTCTGAAACTGTCGCGAAACTCCGAAAAGACCGCATTGTGAATCGGTAGGTCGCATGCCGTCCTTATAATATTCATCGTCAAGCGGCGCCCACAAAAGCACCGGCTTACCGAGAGCCTTCGCTATGTCCGCCGCCGCCTCTTCGTTACCGAAGTTGCAGTTTATAATAACAACGGCGTCAACCTCTTCCGCTTTGAAACGCTCCACCAGTTCGGCTGCGGATTTATCGTCGAAAATCAAGTCGGAACATCCGAGTCCCTTACTGTCCGTAAAGGTTACATTTTCGCTTTTAAAGTTTTTCTCTATGTAGTCAACAAATCTGTGACCGCGTTCCTCTGCCGAAACCCAGGTTAAAAAGGTTTTTGCAGGGCGGTTGGTCGTGTTGCGGCGCATAGGCACAAGACCTATTTTTACTTTATAATCAAGCATAATATCCCCCCGTTTAATTTTACAATTATAAAATACCAAATTAAAGAGCCAAAAGCAACAGCAAAATGAAATTTATTTTTATTTTATTGACTGTTTTTTGAAATAATGGTATAATAATGAAAAATATTTTCATTATGGGGCGAACAATGGAATCTACCGCACATAAAATAAGAAAGCTCTACCCCGAAATGGGCAGAGCCGAGAAAAAAATTGCCGATTATATTCTTGAAAACAGCCGCAGCATTACCGAATGTTCCGTAACCGAGCTTGCGAAAATCTGCGGCTGCGGTGACGCGACAGTGGTGCGTTTTTCCCGTCGCTTGGGGTATGATGGCTTTCAGGCGCTTAAAATAGGCATTGCGGGGGAGTTGGGAAACGCATCAACCGTAAGCAGCGAAATAAAGAAAACCGACAGCTGCTTTGAAATTTTTAAAAAACGCATAGCGGATATTTCCGTCTCACTTGAAAGCACCGAAGGCGTGCTTGACGAAACGGCGCTTGAAAACGCGGCAGGGCTGATAATGAACGCCCGCCGAATAGCCGTTTTCGGGCTTGGAAACTCTGCGGCGATAGCTATGGACGCTGCGCACAAATTCCTGCGGCTGGGGCTTAACGCGCAGAGCTGCACCGATAACCATATGCAGGCGATAATCGCCTCGCATTTGGACAGGCAAAGCGTTGCAATAGGCATATCGCACTCGGGTTCTTCAAAGGATATTGTAGAGGCATTAAAGCTTTCGAAAATCGGCAACGCCGCCACAATATGCGTAACAAACTACGCCGCATCCCCTATAGTAGAAGCGGCGGACATAGCGCTGTTTACAAAATCCGATGAAACAAAGCACTCGATCCTCGGAATGAGCTCAAGAATCGCCCAGCTTACCATTTTTGACGCTATATATACATATATAGTAATAAATTCCGATAAAGCGGCGGTGCAGGCGATTTACAATACCGAGGTGGCGCTGCAGAACAAAAAATATTAATCTTGCTTTGCGGAACCGTCATCCGCCCTGTAGCCGACCCCTGCCTGATTTTTAATAATATCCGCACTGCCGAGCTTCTTGCGTATGTTCGCAATGTTCACCTGCAGCTTTTTAATGCTGCCGCTGTCGGGGTAATCGCCCCAAACCGCCTTTATAATTTCGCGGTAGGTAAGCATTTTGCCGCTTTCTGCGGTTAAAAGCGCCAAGATATTGTATTCGTTCTGCGTGAGTCTTACCTCACCCTCACCCGAAAAAACGCGCCGCGCTCTGTAATCCACCGTGAGCGTGCGGCTTTTAAAGCTGCTGCCGTCGGAATTCCTAAACGCACGGCTGTTGCGGAGACACACGCGTATTCTTGCCGAAAGCTCCGCTTCGCAATACGGCTTTGTCACATAATCGCTCGCTCCCGCGTCAAGTGCCGCCGCTTTAATATTGCCGTCCGTTTCGGAGGAAAGGATTATTATGGGCGCGTCGGTTATTTCTGTTATCCTGCCTATAAAGCGCAGCCCGTCCGTACCCGGCGGCAGAAGCTCCGAGATAACAATGTCGGGCATATGCGATTTAAGTAAAAGCACCGTTTCGGCATCGCTTGCCGCCGATATTACCTTATAGCCCTCGCCCGTGAGCAGCTCCGATAAGCGTCTTTGCGCCTTTATATCCGTATCAACCGTCAAAATTTTAAACTTATTATTGCTCATATCCTGCACCCCAGAACCATTATACGCCAAGCAGCGGGAATTTGCAATAAAATCTTTACCGTTTCTTTACCGAATCGTATGTATAATTAAATGTATCTATATTATAAGGAGATGGTTTTGTGGATCCGCTTCCCCGAAGTAGCAGGGAATTGTATTTAAAGAATTACCGTGCGTATAAAATTCATGCCTCGGTTGCCCGGCGCCAAATGCGCAATGTTAACTGACAAAACGGGTAAAAGACTTATGAATTAAAAACGGAGGTAAATTCTTACAAATGTTAAAACAACTGTTATTACAGCTTATTCTTATTTTTCTCAACGCGTTTTTCGCCGCTACGGAAATAGCGGTAATATCCATAAACGAAAAAAAGGTGCGCGCACTGGCAGAAGAGGGCGATAAAAAAGCCGCAAAAATGCTCAAGATAATTGAGGAGCCCACGCGCTTCCTTTCCACCATCCAAATAGGCATTACCTTAGCGGGCTTTTTGGGTTCAGCTTTTGCGGCGGATAACTTTGCCGAGGGCTTTTCGGCAAAAATAATTAAGACCTTTTCAATTTCCGAAAAGTACACAAGCACCGTCAATATCGGTAGTGCTTATAACAATTATTCTTTCATATTTTACCCTTATTTTGGGCGAGCTTGTTCCTAAAAGAATCGCCATGAAGCACAAGGAAAAGCTTGCAAACGGCGTTTGCGGCATAATTTCGTTTTTGGCAGCGGCGCTGAGACCCATAATCTGGTTTTTAACCGTTTCCACAAACGCGGTGCTGCGGCTTATAGGTATTGATCCGAGAGAGAAGGATGAACCCGTTTCGGAAGAGGATATTGTGCTTATGCTTGACGCGGGAGCGGACGAAGGCTCGCTTAATGAAAACGACATTGAGTATATCAAAAATGTTTTCAAGCTTGATACGCTTACCGCAGAAAATGTTATGACCTCTCGCAAATCGATAGTTTCCGTCTCGCTTGACAGCACCGATAAGGAAATAATGGAAATTATCGACGAGGAAGGCTATTCGCGCATACCGGTCTTTGATGACGATATCGACCATATAGTGGGCATACTTCACACCCGCGATTATTTAATAAAGCGCACAGAGCCTGATTTTGATCTTAAATCCATGCTTCACCAACCTGAATATGTACCCGAAACGGTAAGCCTTGATTCGCTTTTCAAGGATATGCAGAAGACCCACACCCATATGGTGATTGTGGTAAACGAATACGGCGAGACCGCAGGAATTGTCACAATGGAGGATATTTTAGAGGAATTGGTGGGCGAAATATGGGATGAGCGCGATGAGGAGATAACCGAGTTTTCAAAAATCGGCGAAAACACCTATCGCGTGCTTTCCACCGCCTCAATTGAGGATTTCAAGGAATTCTTCTCGATTGACGATGATGAGCTTGAAACCGACTCCACCACAGTGAACGGCTGGCTTACGGAGATGGCGGGCTCTATTCCGGAAACAGGCTATAAGCTTGAATATAAAAATCTTTGCATCACCGTTACCAAGGCCGATGATATTATGACCCACGAAATAACCGTTGAGGTTAAAAACGAAAGCTGCGAAACGGAAGAGGCAAAAGCCGAATAAACATAAAACCGCCCCGCCGAAAAAACGGCAAGGGGCGTTTTAAAATTGAGGTATTGCTATGTATGACGAACTGACCAAGGTCGATATTGACAAAATGAAGGAGGAGCTTGAATACCGCATAACGGTAGTGCGGCCCAAAATTTTGGAAGAGGTCAAATTCACCCGCAGCTTCGGGGATCTGAGCGAAAATGCCGAGTATCACGCCGCAAAGCGCGAGCGTGGCAAAAACGAAAGCCGAATAAGGTATTTGCGCAATATGATTAAAACCGCAAAGGTTATAAACCCCGAAAGCCGCCCCGATGAGGTGGGAATATTCGATACGGTGGAATACTATGTTGAAGAGGATGACGCGGTCGAAAAGGTTCGCATAGTAACCGCTCTCAGGCAAAATTCACTCGAAAGGCTTATCAGTCGGTTTTCCCCCATGGGCAAGGCACTTATGGGCAGAAAGACGGGCGACCGCGTCTATGTTAGGGTGGACGAGGAGTACGGATATTATATTGTGATACGCTCGATTGAAAAGGGCAGCGACGACGCAAGCCTGGAAATACGGAAATACTGATTACGGACATTGGACCAGAAGATAATATCAAAGCTTCTTTTGCGGCGGAAACGCCGCAATTTTCGTTTTTTCTCAGACGGCGGCAAAAGGCTCCGACCGAGGCGGCAGCCGAAAAAAATCCCCCTGCCCGCAGGCAGGGGGGAGGACAAAAACGGCAGATCCGTTTTTACATTTTTCGATTTATTTTCAGCAAACCTCGGCTATATCAAAAATCTTGCCGGGGAGCTCCTCTTTATCAGCCGAAACGGTGAAAATAAATTCAACGTCCGAAATGGCGGAAACTCTTTCGAGGAAGGCTGCCAATTTATCAAAATCGCGCTCGCCGATTCTGAGGGTTGCGTCACCGAAAATGTGGGTGACATCGTTATTGCCTGCCTTTATTCCTGCTACCATACCGTAGTATTCGCCGTAGCCCGAAATGCCGTAACTCTCGGCGTCGATAAGACGCGCCTTGTGTGTTACCGAATATGTCAGGGTATCGCCTTTTTCAATGCATACGACATTGCCGAGGCTTTGTTCTGTCGCGGCATTTACCATATCCACTAATTTTTTGGTTTTACCCGAGCCTTTTTTTCCGATAATGAGTTTAATCATTTATACCAACTCCTTTTATATTTAACTGCCTGCGGCAGCTTTTTTACCCGTTAAGGCGCGCTTCAAGCTCCGCCTTCTGAGCCTCATAGCCCGGCTTGCCGAGCAGGGCGAACATATTCTTTTTATAGCTTTCAACACCGGGTTGATCAAACGGATTAACTCCGAGCATATAGCCCGAAACCGCGCATGCCTTTTCAAAGAAGTAAATAAGTCTGCCGAGGTTTTCTTCATCCGGCTTATCAACGTTTATAACGAGATTCGGCACGCCGCCGTCGGTATGCGCCAAAACCGTGCCCTCAAATGCCTTTGAGTTTACATATGACATGGTTTTACCGGCAAGGAAGTTAAGGCCGTCGCCGTTGTCCGCATCCTCTTCGATAACAACATCCTTATCGCTTTCACCGAAGGTTACAACCGTTTCAAACATTAAGCGGCTGCCGTCCTGTACGAACTGACCCATTGAGTGAAGGTCGGTTGAGAATGTAACGGAGGCCGGGAAAAGACCCTTGTTGTCCTTGCCCTCGCTCTCGCCGAAAAGCTGCTTGAACCATTCCGCCATCATAGTAAAGCGGGGCTCGTAGCTTACGAGCAGCTCAACCGATTTACCCTTGCGGTAAAATGCATTGCGGAGAGCCGCGTATAAATAGCAGTCGTTTTTATACATATCGGGCTCGTTGTAATCCTTCATAGCCGCCGCGGCACCCGACATAAGAGCGTTTATATCCGCACCCGCAGCCGCAATCGGTAAAAGACCCACAGCAGTGAGAACGGAGAATCTTCCGCCTACATCATCCGGCACTACAAAGCACTCGTAGCCCTTTTCGTCGGCTAACTTTTTAAGAGTACCGCGCGCCTTATCGGTTGTGCAGTAAATTCTCTTTGCGGCTTCTTCCTCGCCGTACTGCTTTTCAAGCAGATCGCGCAGAACTCTGAAGGCGACCGCCGGCTCGGTTGTGGTGCCCGATTTTGAAATAATGTTTACCGAAACGCGCTTACCCTCGCACAGCTTTACAATATCCGAAAGATATGCGCCGCTTATGCTGTTGCCGGCAAAATAAATTTCGGGGCCCTCGCCCTTTAACTGATTGTAGAACGGTCCCTTTAAGAACTCGATAGCGGCACGTGCACCGAGGTATGAGCCGCCGATGCCGATAACTATGAGGATATCGGTATCCTTGCGGATTTTTGCGGCTGCCGCTTTGATTCTGGCAAATTCCTCTTTATCGTAATTTACGGGCAGGTCTACCCAGCCTAAGAAGTCGTTGCCGAGACCTGTTTTGTCATTTACAAGCCCGTGAGCCGCAGCAACCTGCGCTTCAAGACCCTTGACATCATTTTCTCTGATGAACTGTTTGGCATACGCCGAATTGAATTTAATAGCCATTTTAACCCCTGGATTCTTTAAATTTTAGTTTCCTGTTTATATATTACAATAAATCCCCGACTTTTTCAAGTACGAAAAGCGATATTCATTAAAAGTTTTCATAATTGAAATAATCCTTTTAAAATCCGCCGCAGCGAGAAGCCGAGGGTCAGCCGTTCCGCATCCTCCGCCGCCGTTATCGGAATTTCTCCCAAGGTCTCATCCCCCAGCTTTACGGTTACCGTGCCGAGCGCCGCGCCCTTTCTTACGGGAGCGGTTATATTTTCGTTAAAGCTTATTTCCTGCGTAATATTTCCCTTTGCGGTTTTCGGCAGCAAAACGCTTAATTGCTTTTTCGCGCTTATCGCAATTTTCTTTTGCGTCCCCTTTGCTATATTAAGCTCCTTTGTATCCCCGAGGTCCGCGCTTATAACCGAATAATTGTAATTTGCAAAGCCGTAATCAAGCAGCTTTTTGGCGCCGTTAAAGCGATCCTTTGTGGTCTCGCCCGCCATTACCACAGCCACAAGCTCGAGCCCGTTGCGTTCGGCGGTTGCCGAAACGCAGTATTTCGCGGTAGATGTGGTGCCGGTTTTAAGCCCGGTGGCGCCCTCATAAAATCTTATAAGCTTATTCGTGTTCACAAGCTCGCTTTTGCCGTCGCGCAGGCTATCCATCCAAACGGTGGTATAGTCCTTTATAAGCGTGTGCTTTATAAGCGCAGAGGACATTACGGCAACATCATAGGCAGAGGTCAAATGCCCCTCGGCGTCAAGCCCGGTGCAGTTTTTAAAATGGGTGTTGGTCATTCCAAGCTCCGCCGCGCGCTCGTTCATAAGCGCCACAAAGCCCTCCTCACTGCCCGCAACCGCCTCGGCAAGAGCGGTGCAGGCGTCATTGGCGGACGCTATTACCGAAGCCTTAAGCAAATCGTTCACGGTCATGGTTTCCCCGGGCTCAAGCCATATTTGCGACCCGCCCATAGAGGCGGCGTGCTCGCTTGCGGTAACCACCGTTTCAAGGGATAGATCTCCGCGGTCAATAGCCTCCATAACAAGCAGCAGCGACATAATTTTGGTAATAGACGCCGGCGGCAGCTTTTCGTCGGGATTGTTTTCATAAAGCACCCTGCCGGTATTCGGCTCCATAAGCACCGCCGACTTTGCCTTTATATCCAGCGTCTGCCCTATGGCGGCGTTTACCGGGGTGTTATCGAGCGGAACATTGATATCGGAGATATCGCATTCGCTCGATACCGTGACAGCGCCCTTTGCAAAAACAGGCACACCTCCGATACACAAAACAACCAAAAACAACGATATTATTCTTTTCAAAGCGGAACACTCTCCTTTAATAGAAGGATATGCCGCTGTACGGTTCGTTATGCCGTCCTCACGCGGGGAGACAGAATAAAACGCATTTAAAAAAACTTGTAAGTTGAAGAAAAGTGTGTTAAAATAAATTTTATGAATAATCTGATTCTTAAAGGCGGAATGAATATGTGCGAAAATAATTCGGCGGAAGCTAAAAAACGTGTTTTGAGCTGCATACAGCCGAGCGGCATGCTTACCCTCGGCAACTACCTCGGCGCGCTTAAAAACTGGGCGGCAATGCAGGCGGAATTCGATTGCTTTTTTGCCGTTGCGGATCTGCATGCAATAACGGTGCGGCAGGAGCCCGCAAAGCTTCGCAATCAGATATATTCCACCTACGCCATACTTTTGGCGCTCGGAATAGACCCCGAAAAAAATACCGTTTTCATTCAGTCGCAGGTGCCCGAGCACGCCGCCCTTTCGTGGCTGCTTTCCTGCTATACCCAGTTCGGCGAAATGTCAAGAATGACCCAATTCAAGGATAAAAGCAAAAAGCACCCCGATAATATAAATGTCGGTCTGTTTTCGTACCCCGTGCTTATGGCGGCGGATATTCTGCTTTATAAGCCCAATCTGGTGCCGGTGGGGGCGGATCAGAAGCAGCACCTTGAAATTGCGCGCGATATCGCTATCCGATTCAACAATATTTACGGTGATGTTTTCACCGTGCCCGACGGATATATACCGAAGGCCGGGGCAAGAATAAAATCGCTTCAGGATCCCTCGAAAAAGATGTCGAAATCGGACGACAATGCAAACGCCTGGGTTGCCTTGCTTGACGACCGCGATACGATAATCCGCAAATTCAAGCGTGCCGTTACCGATTCGGGCTCGGAAATCAGAATGTCCGACGATAAGCCCGGCGTTTCAAATCTTATAACGATATATTCCGCAGTTACGGATAAATCGGTTGCCGAGGTCGAGCGCGAGTTTGCGGGCAGGGGCTACGGCGAGTTCAAGCTTGCCGTCGGCGAAGCAGTGGCTGACGCTTTAGCCCCGATAAAGCAGCGGCATGATGAGATAATCGGAGATAAAAAAGAGCTTGAGCGCCTTTATAAGGAGGGTGCTCAAAAGGCGGAATACATCGCCCGCAAAACCTACTTCAAGGCAATGAAAAAGGTCGGGTTCGTGCTATGAGCTTTCCGCTTATAGGAAACAGCGGCGTGCAGAACGCGCTGACCGCCGCAATCAAAGCCGACCGGCTGCCTCATGCCGTGCTGATAGAGGGGGATAAGGGCACAGGGCGGCACACCCTTGCAAAATTTATTGCCTGTGCCGCTGTATGCGGCGGGGAGGATAAGCCCTGCGGCGAGTGCCGAGACTGCCGCCTTGAAAGGGCGGGAACACACCCGGATATTCACACGACCGCCCCCGAGGACGGCAAAAAGAATATAACCGTAGCCCAAATACGGGCGCTCAGAAGCGATGCTTATGTAAAGCCGCATATGTCGGTTCGCAGCGTTTTTATAATAGATTCGGCGGATACCATGAACGAGCAGGCGCAGAATGCGCTTTTAAAGGTGCTTGAGGAACCGCCCGGCTCCGTGCTTTTTGTTTTGATTGCGGAAAACAAGGCGGCGCTGCTCGACACGGTAATATCGCGCTGCACGGTGTTTTCGCTCTCGCCGCCCGAAATTTCCGAGGCGGAAAAATATCTTGCGGCGGGTGAGGAATTCCCCCCCGAACGGATAAGCTCCGCACTCCGGGAAGCGGGAGGAAATATAGGCGTTGCGCTGGCTTATCTTTCGGGTTCTTCCGATAAGGCGGCAGCTGCCGCAGAGGAATTCATAAGTCTTTTGCTTGCTTCCGATGAACTCGGAATGCTGAAGATGACATCGCGGTTTGAAAAAAATCGGGTCGAGGCGGACGCCTTCCTTCGCGAACTTAAGCTTGCCGCCGCGTCATCCCTTAAAAAAAATCTTTCAAACCCGCTCACCGCAAGAACACTGTCGGTTTTTTATAGCGAGCTTGACGGCTTTGAGCAAAGCCTTACAACAAATGTTAATTTGAGTCTGCTTTTCGCGGCGCTTGTCTGCAAAGCGACCGAAATCAGCTGACGGAGGAGTATATGACAGAAATAATATCCGTAAAATTCAAGGAAAACGGCAGGGCTTATTCATTTGATCCCGCCGGAATCACCGCCGAAATCGGCGAATCGGTTATAGTTGAGACCCAAAACGGCACGGAGATGGGCACGGTCAGCGCCGCAAATCACGAGGTGGATAACGGTGCGATCGTAAAGCCGTTACGCAAGGTGCTCCGCAAGGCGACCGAAAAGGACATGGCTCGCCGCGATGAAAATAAAAGGAAGGAAAAGGAAGCCTTCGGAATCTGCGAGGAGCTTGTTTCGGCTCACAAGCTCGATATGAAGCTGGTCGATGTGGAATATTCCTTTGACGCCGGCAAGATTGTTTTCTTCTTCACCTCCGACGGCAGGGTGGATTTCCGCGAGCTTGTAAAGGATCTTGCATCGCGCTTCCACACCCGCATTGAGCTGCGCCAGATCGGCGTGCGCGATGAAGCAAAAATGCTGGGTGGGATCGGCAGCTGCGGCAGGCCGTTGTGATGCTCGAGCCGCAGTGGGAGGAAAAGTCGCTGAGCTTTCGTGCCGAGCTGGACGCCGTGAGCGTGACGGCCTGTGAGCCTCTTCTGCTGCAGGTCTGGACGAACCTCATCGGCAATGCCATCAAATTCAGTGAGCCGGGGCAGGAGCTGTCCCTGCGCCTGCTCGACCAGACGGAATGCGCCGTCGTCTCCGTCATGGACCACGGCTGCGGCATGACGCCCGAGGACGCAGGCATCGCGTTTTTGCGCCACGCGACGAGCAAGCTGCACGATGCGCAGGGGCTCGAGGCC
>ERZ773116.820-NODE-820-length-32539-cov-5.506218_pt1 | contig 32539 bp, 59 predicted proteins | sample MGYA00580563_ERZ773116 | MGnify/ENA primary metagenome ERZ773116 (study PRJEB29015, sample SAMEA2737864) | human gut metagenome | biome: human gut; feature: human-associated habitat; material: faeces | place: China | collected 2012 ... | reverse complement strand
TATTAGCAGAAAAATTAGAAAAACAAAGTGAAGAAAACAGAGATGCACTTATCGGAGAGTTTGATGGTTTTTCATATGCAAGTTGGAGAGCTAATGCTGTATATAGAACGCTTGAAAATATGTGCGATGAAGGACTATTAACTGAAAAAGAATATAGAGAATGCAAAGTATGAAACAAGAGTTTCTTTAGAAGAATGGAGGAATAAATATGTGTATGTATTGTGAAAGAAGAACAGACGTAAAATTTGGATGGAAACAACCGAAACTCCCATATCATAGTGATAATCTAAACGAAGGTAGATTGAATGGAAATGTATTAGAAAATGAAAAATGGGACGGGGTTATTCATGATTATCAAACCGCTACTCCAGAATTGATTCTCACTTGTCATGGTTATTTTAACGGCGAAGGTGTTGGTTCTATTTACATTCCAATAAAATATTGTCCTGAATGTGGAAGAAAATTGGGAAAATAAAAAATCATAAGAAATGAGGATTTACTCGGAAAGAGAGACAAATAATATGGTAAGAAAAATTAACAATAGATTATATAAAATCAATACATATGCTTCTGCACACATTATTGAAATAGATGACAACTATGATGAAGAAGTACAGAAGTTAAGAAAAGAAATTCAGCTTGACAGTCTTGGATACAAATTAAATTTACTTGTATATCTTGCCACATTAACGGTACAAGGCTATGCGATTTTAAGCGTAACGGAATTTAACATTGATGGAAGTAAACCTAGAGTTGCTTATGCAAGTAGTAAGGATTTTAAAAAGATTGTTAAATATTATTCTAAGCAGAAAGCATAGGAAACGATGTTTACTGTGAAAGGAGTAAAAGAAATGCATGGAGATTTTGAACCATTAAACGAATATAATGGCGATATTGTTAGAATTGACCGTCTTATTGAATTTCTTCCAACTGAACATTGGTCGTGGGATGAAACAGGAGAAATAAATTTAGATGATATTTCAGTTGCTATTCATGAAGCAATCTCAGAAGTATCTGAGCCATATGGAGATACGTGGAAACACCCTGTACTGGAACAGAAATCAAGAAACTGGCATATAGGAAGAATCGTTTATTTTATCAATCATCCAAAGGAAATTAGAGATATTGAAATTGACAACGAGTGTAATAATGGGTTTATTCTTCCACAACCTTTTATTGTAGATGGTTGGCACAGATATGCAGCAGCAAGATGGTTATATGACCAAGGTAAGCTGACAGAAATTCATTGCAGATATGGTGGTCGAGTGGATGTGCTTGAGTATTTACAGGGCAAAACAGATAGTTTTGACATTGAACCTGTTTAAAACCATGAATCGGAAATTTACTTGGTTTAGAAAGTGAGGTTAATTTTATGGATTATAAATTGTTAGCACAAAAATATATTAAATATGGAATTGAATGGCTTGAAAGTGAATTTGACACATATAAAGGTATGACGACCATAATGGAAACAGAAGAAAACCTAAATGGAGAACAATTAAGAATGTTGTGTGACGAAATTAAAAAAGACACTAGAGTTAAAATGGCAATGATTGAAAGTGAACATGAATATACTATTACAATTATGTTTAACCGATAAATCAGAAACTTCAAATTATTTTAATAGGATACAAGACATGATATAATATAAAGAAAAACGGAGGTAATTATTATGGCAGAGTTGATTGGGTTTGTATTAGCGATATTGATTTATTTATGGCTTTCAGGTGTGTTTAGCGGAGAAAATCAAAACAATCAGAAATTTGGTGATGGAAAAAACCGTTACGACTTTAAAGATTATGTTGACAATAAGGCAGATAAGTATAATAAATAGGAAGGTGGTTGATGAATATGCTAGTAGAAATGTTAGCATTGTTAGGATTAAAAGGTGTTGCAAGCGTAGGACGTGCAGTTGATGATGCAAAAACGAAAAGAAATACGACAGCCTTAGATTCAAATGGAAATGTAACTTGTATAGGTAGAACAGGTAAGTATTATGTCAATGGAGAAGAAACATATAGATGGACACAAGAAGACAAATATGGAAATCGACATGATCTTACAATAGGTGTAAATTCCGGCAAGGTTTACCGGGATAATTTTGACGATGAAGTAAAACGAATGTCAGCTAATGATGAAAAAAATAAACAATGGAGCTTAAGTCATGGATATCTTGCTTATAATAAGTACGATCCACGATTTCGAAGAAATGTAACAACAGAAATTAGCACAGGAAAAGTAATCGCTACATTATGTGAGGGATATGACAACAACAGAGCAAGTGGGCGTTATTATAAATTTTATTATAAAGAGAAATCGCCACACTATAGAGATGATTTTAATAAATCTGCTCCTGGTGATTATGGAATTGAAATCAGTGAGGATGAGTATAATAAGTTAAATATCCCGACAAAAACATGTGGCGAAATACCAAATGATCCGAAAGTATTAAATAAAGTATGGGGTGTTGATTGTTTTTAGATTGGAGTAGCAAAATGAATAAGAATAGAAGAGAAAAGATAAATATACTCAAAGCAAAACTTCAAAGTGTACAATCTGAACTAAAACAGATATCAAGTGAGTTATCTTCTATATTAAGTGAAGAACAGGACGCATTTGACAATATGCCAGAAGGATTACAAAGCAGTTATAGAGGAATGTGTTCTGAAGATGCAATTGATAGTATGGAAGAAGCGAGTGAAAAACTTGATGAAGCGATTGAGTTGTTAAATGATATTGTGTAGAATGTAGAAAGGAGAATAGTATTATGAATGATACGCCAGTATATGAATGGGAAGATGCAATAAATTTTATTGCAGAAAGATGTAATATTGACAAAGATACAATTGAGACAGTGCTTACGTTAGAAGAGGACTATATGAAAAGTATTGGAATTATCATGGAAGAACAATCTAATTTTGAGATTGATGGTCAACAAAGAGAACAAAGTAAATAATAGATTCATTGGAATAGTATGTCATTGACAAAAATAGAACATATGTTTACAATTAATAAAAAGGAGGAATATACATATGCAATTATATAATTATTTAAGTTTAATGCCCAAAAATGAGGAGTTAGTTGTATTTGATACAGATTATAATTTTAAAACAAATTATTATAAAGGGGAAGATGACGAATTACGTATATTGTTTTTAAAATTTGCAGATTCATTAATTGTAACACAAATTTCTGCGAAAGGTGTTACAGTCAAACTCGCATCAACAATTAAAGAGAATATTAAAAGTTTGGAAAAAGAAAATTTGTTTGAAATCTATGATATAGAATATATTATGAGTAGATTAGAAAATATTTTGGGTGGAAACGTGGATAAAGAATGGATGAAAAAATTTATTCAATGTTTTGAATAGTATAGAATGGAATTGTCTTTATAGGCGATTCCATTTGTGTATAATAGAGAATATATAGTAGGAAACCAAGTTTTCTTTGGAATAAAAAGGAGAATACATTTATGAAGAATGAAATATATTCAGTTGCTTATAATGATAAATATGGTAATGGATTTTCTGAAATAGAGCCGTGGATTATAAGTGACTTTGGAAACGATTTAAAGGGATGTAAAATAAAGGCAAACGAACTTGTTCGGCAATTGTGTAAAAATGTTACAATTTTTAAGTGCAATAAACTACCCGAAATTGTGACCTGGGATTATGTAAAATCCCATCAAATCTAAGTTTACTGTTAGTTTGAAAGGAGAATAGAATATATGGAAAACGAATATAAAGTAGAAGAAACAGATTTTGGGACTAGAACTTCCCATCCGTCATATGGAACTATTATGTTTAATAGATCAAATAGCCGTGTAACACCTTTATTCGGCAGTAGTATCAAGCATAATAATGTGATAACAATGGAGTTAAGACATGCAGAGATAGAGCGTGGATTAAATAGAGATTGGGTTTATGGTAAAGCTCCTATTGCAGAAATAGAGATGAGTTATTCACAATTTGCTGAAGCAATTACATCTTTTGGATGCGGTTCTGGTGTACCATGTACTATACGCTATACCGAAAAAGATGGTAGGATTCCTGAATGTGATTTTGTTAGCAAAAGAGAGCAGTTTACTGATGAGTTCAAAGGCAAAACAAAGGATGTAATGAATGAGTCACAGCAATTAATTCAGGATGTGACCGATTTGTTTTCTCAGAAGAAAGCATTAACAAAAGCAGACAAAGAAGCTGTAATATCTAAACTTAGAACATTAAGTATGGATATTGGATGTAATTTAGATTTTATTGCAGATCAATTTAATGAACAGATGGACAAAACTGTTATGGAAGCAAAAGGAGAAATTGAGTCATTTTGCCAGAATAAAATAAATGCTATTGCAAGTGCTGCGTTAGTAGAGCATAGAGATGAGATTTTAAAATTGGAAAATCCAGTTGATATTGAATCAGAATAAGCCAAGTAAATTTAACTTTCTTTTGGTATAGAAATGGAGAATATTATGTTAAGAAGAAATTTATTTATAGGTATTCCAAATGACAAATTAAAAGAATGCTATGATAGTTATATTAGAGTTAGTTGTAAAAGAGAAAATAAAAAAGAGTTATTTTCTGATTTAGTAATAGAATATAAGTCTTTTATAGAAAGCAATCATCCTAAAGCAGCGGAAGCAATTTGTGAAAGGGATATGTTTAATGAGATTGCAAGAAGATATTTTAAGATAGCTGATATTATTAAGGACAAAGATTTTTGTGAGATATTTGGAATTGAGGTGAAAGACAATTAGTAAATTAATACAGAAATTAAATTGGGATATGCCATTTATAAAAAATCAGTGTATGTTTGTATATGCAGATGCTGATTTAGATTCTAATCAAAAAATGCAAGAACCATTACAAAAACTGTATCAGTATGAAAATCAGCCAGATATGAGAGAAAAGATAAGAGAATATATTAATGAGCTTGATACAGAAATTGGCAGACTTGAAGATTTATTAAAAAATACTGATAGTCCATATGATTTACAGATTAAAGGTAGGTTGAATGCGATAATTGAAGTAAAAAATGATTTATTAGGAAGATTAGAAGAGGTAATATGAATGAAAAATAATAAAGCTATTTGTAGAAAAACAGACGACCACTTTACAGAGGGCAAGGAATATGAATGCACCCCAGCATATGCAAAATATGAAAGTGCAGTTGTAGATATTCTTGACAACAATAAAGAACTTATCACAGTGGAAATAAATGATAAAGATTTTCAGTTTATTTTCAACTAAGAAAGAATGAATTACTTGGAAGATTGGAAGAGGTGATATAGATGGATAGAAAACGAAATAATCCTACATGGTGTTGTGATCAAATTGAAGAGAAGATTAAAGACTACAAAATATCTCTTACAGAAATTAAAGAAGAAGAGGTAAAGAGGCAGCTGGAAATTGTCATTGATGATTTAGAATCAATTCTATACAAGTAGATTAGAGGGGGTGATATAAAATGACCAATGGCATTAAAGAGAAAGACATTCGTGATATGCAAAAATGCTTTGATAAAATGGAATATATTCTAAAAAGGATTCAGGTATATAATCCTGAAGCACGAATTATTTGTATTGAAAGTGATACAATAGCTCTAGTTAATTTCAATGGTGAGTTTATTGATTCAGCTCCACAAATAAAAGATGAACATATTGTTGCAAGTCAAGACATACCAGCAATGGATAACTATTGTTAAAAGAAATGACGATTTCATCAGGAATTTTAATCAAGATATAGTAGCTGATAATATAACAAAATACAATATATAGTATGAGGGAAGAAGGTAGTTGGTATGACACAGACGGAAAAAGAAGATTATATGTTTCATAAGCATTTTACAGATGAAGATTGGAAGAATGAGACAGATGTTGAACGGTTGCTATATATGGCATTAAACTGGAAAATGTTTGAAGGAAAATGGAGCAATATAGCAGAAGAAAAAATGAATTATATAAAATCTTGTAAACTAACAGACAGTCAAAGGGTTATGTTTGAGCAGTTATGTAAATAGAAAATAACAATAGAATACATATTTTTAGAAACAACTATGATGGAAACATTGTGGTTGTTTTTATTTTGCTCAAATTTTCAGAATGAATGGAGAATATATAAGTGAAGAAAAATACGAAAGGAGTGGTTAAATGTTCTTAAATAATATATTTGAAAAAATAAAAAATAAGCAAAGAACAAAGATATGGGAGAAAATTTTAAAAAAACATGATTTTGATGTTGCTAAATTTTCTTATAACACAAACACAGTAACAGATATGAGCATAGAAGAATTACAAAAGATATTGGAAGAAGTAAGAAGAGAATACGGGATATAAAGGAGTGATCAATATGAGAGTAGAAAACGATTTAAAGCCACACAATGTAGAAACAATCAAACGGATTTTGGAGTTTTACAAGACTTCAAATAAATGCTGTGCAATTCAAGCGACAGGAACAGGGAAAACTTTTCTTATTCTGAGATTGCTTGAAATATATAATGATATGGATAAATGTGCAGTTATATTCGCCCCAAATAGAGAAATCATTAATCAAACAAAGAAAAGGATGAAAAAATTTGGATTGAATAACGCTACGTTTTATACATATCAGAAGCTTGCAAGAATGATCGATGAAGAAATTAGAAATATAAATGCAGATCTGATTGTATGCGATGAATTACACAGAACAGGTGCAAAAACTTGGGGACAAAAATTCGAGGTATTAGTAGAAACACATTCAGATTCAAAAGTGTTTGGTGTAACCGCCACTCCTTTACGATGTGCTGATGGAAGAGATATGGCTGACGAATATTTTGATGGAAACAAAGCTTGTGATATTTCATTAGCAGAAGCTCTTGTTAGAAAAATTATTCCAGTTATGCCAGTTTATGTATCTGCATTATATACTTTTGAAGAAGAGTATAAAAATATGTCAGTCAAGATTGAGAATGGAAGAAATACAAATGAAGAGAAAACAGAGTTGATGAAGGAATTAAAAGCAGCAAAGCAACAGCTTGAGAAATCAAATGGAATTCCTGAGATTATTAAAAAATATATCACTAATTACAATGGAAAATATATTGTGTTTTGTAAAGACAAGAAACATTTATATGCAATGAAAGATGTTGTGATTGAGTGGTTTAGAGATGCTGGTTATAACGGAAAGATATTTGATTATCCATATTATTCAAATAATAACGAAGTTAAAAGAAATCTTACTAATTTTGAGAATAACGAAGAAGATGGATTAAAACTTCTATTTGTTATTGATAAGTTAAATGAAGGGTTGCATTTGGATGTAATTCACGGATGTATTCTTCTTAGAACAACTACATCGAATATTATTTATTATCAGCAGATAGGACGTGCCATTGATGCAGGTTGTGATCAGAAACGTGTAATCCTGGATTTAGTTAGTAATTTTAATAGTTTGAAAACATTTAATTTAAAGGATGAGTTAAATGAAAAAATTATTGAAAGACAAAATGGTAAGTTCTCTGAGTGTAGTGAGGAATTTGATATAGAAGAGTTCCATGTAAACGATTATGTACAGGAATGTATTGAAGTATTTAATAATATTGATACTCAAATTAAATCTTCATGGTGGGGAAAATATGAATTATATAAAAAATATATGAATGGAGATGAATCTATTGATTATAGGAAAAATCTTAAATGTTGGGTTGTAAAAAATAAAAGAGATTATTTTGATAAAAAATTAACTCTTGATAAAATTACAGCTTTAAACAATATAGGTTTTGATTTTTCTAAAAAATATAAATCATTCCAATGGGATAAATATTTTAATATTTTAAAAGAGTATTCATTAAATAACAATGTTAATGATATACCAAGAAACACAATTATCAATAATGTTAATATAGGAAACTGGGTACATTTGCAAAGAGTAAAAAAAGGAAATGGAAAATTACATAAAGAAAAGATAGATAAACTTGAATCAATAGGATTTGTTTGGGATATACCTAATAATCAGTTTTATGTAAGATTAAATGAGTTAAAATTATACATTAAAAATAATAATTGCTATCCACCTAGAAGTGAAAAACAGTTATCAAATTTTGTTTCTTCAATAAGAAAATCTTATAAAAAGAATTTATTAGATGAACAAAAAATGAAAGAATTGTTAAAAATGAATTTTTGTTTCGATTCCTTGGAAGAAAGGTGGACGTATAAATACAACTTATGCATTGAATATATTGAAAAATACAATATTTTTCCCATCTCAACAACAATGTACAAAAATTGTAATATTGGTTACTGGATTGGAACGCAGAAAAAACAGTTGATGGATGGGAAAGTTCCACAAAAAAGAATTACATTATTAAAAAAGCTAGGAGTTGATGTAGATAAATATATGGTAGCATAAAGGTGGAATATAAATAAAAATATAGAAAGGTGTGATAGTATGATTTTAGAAGTATGTGATATTTGCAGAAAAATGAACCAGATAAGAGAATAAAAATTAAGATGTCAGAAAGACATAAATTTGCACCCTATGATGGTTGGAGGGTATATAAGAAAATTCATGTATGTCAAGAGTGTGCAGAGAAAATACTAGGATTTGCACACGAAATGACAACACAAGACATTGTAGATATGATAAAATATAATACAGAAGAATAATGAAAAATTGCTTTCAAGCGAAAGAGGAGGAGTCGATATGGAATTTAAAAACAAAACAGAGTTATTAGATTTTGAGAAGCAAAGGGAAAATTTTATATCAAAAGAAATGGTAAAAATTCATCGAAATCCATTTAGCTGCTATTGACAAATGTTAAAATATTTATTTAATAAAAAATATAGGAACTTATCAAAATTATATTATAATTATTCAGGTGGTTTTTACAGGCAAAAAGATGGAATAATTTGTGCAACAACGATTAGTGCCGTTGAAAACGTTGTTGAAAATAATGATATAGTTATATTTATATAGATAATGGGAGGTAAATTAGAGGGAAAAGTATGAAGAATGAATGTCCTAAATGTCCTGAATGTGGATGCCCGTTGATATTGTCGGTCGATACGACTGGGAAGTGGAGTAGAAAAATTAATAAAGATGGGTATTTATGTAAAATAATCAATAAATCATACGGGCATCCTAATGGAGCTTCTTATCTTGAATGTCCAAGATGTAGATTTTCATATGATACTGAACATGCATCGTATGATGAATCTATTCCAGAGTTGGATGAATGGATAAATAAACATAAAAAAGAATTATGGTATTAATGTAGATATAACAAGGAATAAGATATTTTTGATTTTAGATAAATAGGTTTATAAAACGAATGAGTTATTTCAAAAAAGAATGTAGATTCAATATAATGTATTGTGGCACAGAAAAAGATTATATTCATGATAAAATAATATTGTTATAGATATTATTAAATAAGTACAAATGAATATAAACAATTTGATCACTGGAACTCATAATATAAACCAGAGGAAGTTAGATGAGTGTGCTGTCATAAAAGACTTAATAAAAGAAGGAATAGTTTGTTATATTGATGATACTGGTTCAACTGGATATGAAAGATATATAATTACTTGTAATCCAGAGAAAGCAAAAGATGAATTAATAAAATTAAAACATAAAGAAAACGTAAACTAGAAGCAGAGAACAACTGCTTCTTTTTTATTACAGAAAATGAGGTAATAACTATGAGTAAACGACATGACAATACAAATAGATCAAGTGAATTTATCTGCTTAAGATGTCTTAGTAAAAATCAAGTTGGTGATAAAATGCGTAGACCAAATATGAGAGAAAAAGATCATGTAAAAAACTTGTGTTGTTTGTGTACAAAGTTACAAATGAGAACTAAAAATCTTGAAGTTAGGTGGCACGATGATTTTGACGAGCGCATGGAATATGCAAAGAAAATTAAATCAAAATATTATGATAAAAACAATGAACTGTTACCTAAATGGCAAACGGAGAATATGTATATAGAAAGAGAGGTTGATTAATATGGCACAGACAAGAGATTATGCAACTAAGAAAAAAGGTAAAACAGAGGTGCAGCCATTTTGGAACATGGAAGATATCAAGAATGTTGTTGAGTGGTTTGAGAAAAATGAAGAGTGGGATGGATATCTTATTACATTATTAGAATTGCTTCTTGGTAGACGAATTGGTGATACAGTTATGATGAAATGGTCGGATCTGTATTACGAAAACGGAAATCGAAAGAGTGAAATTGATACCATCGAGGAACAAAAAACAGGTAAAATTACTAATCTTCCTGTGAGTAATATGGTGTGGGAAGCTGTAGATAATTATTTGTCACATTTAAATGTCAATCCAATGGAGCATTATGATGAATATATATTTAGATATATGCCTAAAACATTATGGCTGTTAAGACATCCTAATACACCTTTTTATATGAATATTGAAACTTGGTGTGGTTATTTAAATAAAGATTTTTCTGATAAGAGAAAGCAGAAAATTTTGGATGACTTTCATAAGCAAAAAGAATATAAGAGTCTTGGAGATTATTTATATTATGTTATAGAATACAATGATGTTGTAAAGTGGCAAACAGATGATTATAGAAAGAAACTGAAAAAAGCGGTTGAGGATGTTGGTATTCGATATCCTATATCAAGTCACAGCCTTCGTAAAAGCTTCGGGTATTGGATTCATAAGACACACCCGTTTGATCCTGATTGTCTTTTGTCATTGCAGAAATTGTTCAATCATACTGATTTACAAACGACAATGAATTATATTGGATTAACAGAAGAGAAAAATAGACAGTTGATTAATGACCATGGAGAATTCATTCATAATGTGCTTGCTGGTAAGGGAGATGAGATAGTTAAAAATATGCCAGTTGTCTCATTAAAGTCTGATGATTTTGGAAAGATTATAAGAATGCTTACTGATGATGTTGATAAATATCAAGCTGCAATTAATATGGCAAATGAACTGAGAATTTTATAAATATGTTTGCGATATCCTATAAATATGTTTGTGATATTCTATTGACTTTTATGAATCTTATGAATATAATAACTATTAGTTAATGACAATAAACGACATAAGATTGGAGGATTAATATGAATCAAATAGGTAGGGCTTTCTTAAGTAAAACAAAGTTAGACGTGAATAACAGTGACATTGTGGCAATTGTGGATTTTTTATCCTCGGCAGATTCCATCAATAAGATGATAGTGGTGTCGGATTTGGGATTACCCGCGCTTACGGGAGTTGTGAAAGATCTCGAAGAGAAATTTGCAAATTGCAAAGGTTTTCCTTTGAATCATGACGCTCCCGATCACAATGCTCCAAATAGGCGGAGTATAGGATGGATGATTAAATTCATCATGAAACAAGTTGGGTATTCGCCGGTAGATGGTGGATTAAGTGAAAGAGCAAGATTGCGAGATTTTGCGGGGAGCAAATATTTTTCAACGAGTGCAATTTATCAAAAAAATTGTACCCCAAAGTTTAAAATCAATGTTGAACTGGCAAATGTTAGTTAACAAAATGTAGGATTGCCAATGTAATAAAATAAAAAAATAGGACATACTTATGTGATTTCGTCCTTATCAATGAAATTAATATCTAAATAGATATTTAATGCATCGCATAATTCGAGTAAATTATTGATTGAAATATTTTCTTGCTTAAATCGTGACGTTAATGCAGCCTGTGAGATATTTAATTTTTCGGCAAGTTCTTTTTTCTTTATATCTTTTTCAAGCATTATGGTCTTAAGTTTAAGAAGAATTTGTTTAGTGTTAGCTACTTCCATTTTTGTCCCTCTATGTTTCAAATGATTAAGATACATCTTAATTATATAAGATATATACAAAATATACAAGATATAAGTAAAAAGTTTATACATTATTATATCTTGAAAAATTAAGACATATATTGACTATTTAAGATATATGGACTATAATACAAAGTATCAAAGGTAATCCAAGTACATAAATACAAAAGAGAGGAGGACGTACATATGGATATACGGAGATACGATATTATTAAAGCGAATATAAAATATGAAGGATCGGGTTCAATTCAAACAAAGGAACGTCCATATGTAGTTGTAAGTAATCCTGTTGGAACTAAGCATGGAACTATTATAACGGTAATGCCTTTGACGAGTAAAATTAAGAAAGAGAACATGCCTGTTCATGGTTGTATTAAAGCTAATAATATAAATGGATTGTCTTTATATTCTATGATATTAGGAGAGCAACCAATCACAATATCAAAGGATGAAGTAGAAGAGAAATTGGGAATGGTAACAAATCAAAAAGAAAAAAACATGATTAATAAAATTTGTTACAATACATTCTTTTTTGGGGAAAACATTAATTGGGAGGAGGTACTTGCATAATGTTTGTAGATAAAGAAGAGGCAAAAAAAATGATTGATGAAGCACCTGGTATGATATGGATTGATTCTTTTAACGGAGTAACTTTTATTCATACACGACCAAAACAAATTACTATTGATGAGGGGAAAAGAATAATCAACAAAGCAGATACAGTTGACTATCAAGATAATGATTTCTTTGGATTGCTTTCATTGGATGGAGTACAGGAATTTATGGTGCACAATATTAAGTTTCCCCAGATAGAGTCCTGATTATAGGACTCGCAATATGATATGATAAAAATATCGAACAAAAAACCGAACACTTTTCGAACAGATGTTCTAAAATGTATTGACAAGAACGCTTGTTTGGAGTATTATAATTTTTGTAAGCAACAAAAAAAGATAGAGCCAAGCGATTCAAACGCTGCGCCAACAGCTTTCTACTTGACTCTATCAACCAAATACATACAACAGCATTAAGCCATTGCAGAAGCGAAATATCGCTTGTACTTATTTTACATATATTTCGAAAGAAAGTCAAGTTTCAAGCGTTTTCTGCAATTAAAATTCCTAATTTGCACAATTGAATATGGAGAATAATATTATAGGGCATTCGCCAAGAGGTAAGGCACATGACTTTGACTCGTGTATTCACTGGTTCGAATCCAGTATGCCCTGTTATGGGGATTTTCTACCCAGTAAGTCCTCAGAACGCAGATATTTTTTCTGTAAGTGCAGTCTATAAGCTGCATAAGTTCTTATAGAGAATAACTCACTAACGAGTCATATAACCGACATATACTTTTTGCTTCGTTATTTGATATATATCTTCCATATGTCGGTCTGGATCATTAGCTCAGTTGGTTAGAGCGGTCGCCTCATAAGCGATTGGTCATCTGTTCAAGTCAGATATGATCCATTAAAAAAATAAAGAATACATCTTTAGGAGGGATGTGATATGGAAAAAAGAAATCAGAGTTATAACATTGAAGATCTTAATGAAAAAATGGACAAAGGCAAACTCACTTTTGATTATCCAATTCAAAGAGAGGATGGACAGTGGGATAAAGAGCAGAAGGCATTACTGATTGATACAGTGCTGAATGGCTACATAATTCCAGATGTTTACATAATTAAAGAAGGAACGGAAGATTTTTCACCAATGTCAGTACTTGATGGAAAGCAGAGGCTTACAACATTATATGAATTTGCAAACGATGAATTTGCTTTACCAAAGAATACAGATGATGTTGTAATTACTGATGTTTCTTTTGATGAAGATAAAAACCCAATTAAAACAGAAAATACATATCATGTGGCAGAAAAGAAATTTTCTCAGTTAGATAAAGAGTTACAGAAAGTATTTAATAAATACAAAATCGAAGTAAAACTTCTTGCAGGATTTACAGATGAACAGATTGAGGAACAATTTTACCGTCTGAATAATGGATGTACGTTTACGAAATCGCAAAAGGCAAATGTTAAACTTGGAACTGAATTGGCAGGAAAAATTAAAGAAATTGAGGAATGTGATTTCTTTGAAAACAGAGCAGTGTTTACTAATTCACAGAGAAAACGTGGAGAAATTAAAAGTTGTATTTTACAGTCAATGATGCTGATTTCTGGATTTGACTATAAAAATTTTGGCGCAAATGAGGTTCTTAGATTTGCAAGAGAGTTAAACGAAAATCCTGATTATGAATTGATCGAAAAGACCAAGGAACTGTACGAAAAGTTATTCTGCGTTTTACCACCTTATGACAAGGAAATGGATAAGAACCTTAAAAAGATACATATTCCTGTGATTATTGAGAATCTTGATAATGTTGAGAAATTGGACGTTGACTGCAATGTTACAGATGATGAATACACAAAATTTTTGAAGAAATGGTTTGAAGTTTGGAATGAAACTTCCGGATATTTAGGATTCTGTGGTCAAGGTTCTACAGGAAAAGCAAAAGTTGATGGTCGTGTCGAAACAATGAATAAAGAATTAAGAGAATATGCAATTAGATTATCTATGGAAGGCGGTAAAGTGGCATGAATGATGTAAAAAGGATGAAAGTCATTGATTTAATTCCACACCCTAAAAACGAAGAAATTTACGGACACGACGAAGATATTTCTGACTTAGTAGAAACGATTCGCAAAAGTGGACAAGTTCATACACTTACTGTAACACCAAAAGGAGTCATACTTGCAGGTCATAGAAGAAGAAAGGCTTGTATGGAACTTGGTATAAAAGAGGTAAATGTAGAAGTTGTGGATCTTGGTAGTCCAGAAGAAGAGATTCGATATCTTGTTTTAAATAATAAACAACGTGACAAAACCAATGAACAGAAGGCAAAGGAAGCAAAAGCTCTTAAAGAAGTTGAGAGTAAACTCGCCTTGGAAAGAAAATCTGAAAATGGTGGAGATAGAAAATCTGAAAAGTATAAATCGGAGGTGCCAGATTCGGCACATGCGATTTTAAAAAAGCAAGGCAAAGCACGAGATGCAGTTGCAAAAAATGTAGGATTTCGTTCAGGACATGAAGTTGATAGAGCTATTAAAACCATTAATAAGATCGAAGAACTCAAAGAAGAAGGCAGAACAGAAGATGCAGAACTTATTCGTGGTGCATTAAATAATGGAAGAATTTCATCAGCAGAGGAACTTGCGAGAAATATTGATATTGTGGAAATTCCAGATGAAGATAAGCCACTTATTAAGTCTGGTAAGAAAAGCGCATATTCGTATGTAGAAAAAGCTAAAGCAAAGAACAAAACCAAAGAAGAAAAAACTTGCATTACTTGTGGAAAAACTCTTCCTGTTGATATGTTCTATGATGGAAGAAATGAATGCAAATCTTGCAAAAATGAAAGAGATAATGAACGTAAATCTGGTGTGTTTAGAGACACTATGGGAAATATTATGACTTATGATAAATCCATTGCTAATAGCAAAGAGATGGAAGAAGCGATTGCATTTCTCAAACGTGATGATTCTGAATGTGACGACACTATTAATTATGATATGGAATTGGAATTTTTCAAATTGACACTATCCAATTATTACTTTGAAAACCAAAGGTTTATAGATGGCGAAATATTTAAGGATATGCCACTTGGTATAAAAGAAAAATTTAAGGAAGAGGTTGATAAGTTATCAAATTACGTACAACTGTTGCAAATGTATTTAGAAAAATAATTCTTAATAAAGAAAAGGAGAATAAAACAATGAAGAAAAATGTAATGTCAAAGGAAGAACTGAGAGAACAGTTAAAAAAGGATTTCGTAACAAAAGAAGAAACTAAAACTATTGCTGATAATAATTCGAAAGAAGAAAACGAGACAGTAAAAATCATGACTTTAAATACAAAAGATTTAGTTTCAAGTCAGCCATATCAGAGAGATATTAACCAGAAAGAAGTTGCATACATTGTATCTAATTTTGATCCTCATCAGCTTGGAATCATTAAAGTGAGTTATAGAGGTGGGAAAAATCATGTGTATGATGGACAGCATAGGATAGCGGCTCTTAAAGTTCTTAATAACAATCAAGATTGCTTTGTAAAGTGTGAGGTTCATTATGGTCTTACATATGAGGATGAGGCAAAATATTTTGCAGATCAGTATCTTGGTGCAAAGAAAGTTGATTTGATTTATAGATGGAGAGCTTTGTATGAAGCAAAATCAGAACCGGTATATTCAATTGTAAATTCAGTAAGAGCAATTGGTATTGAAGTTAAATTTACAAAAGCAAAGGCTGCGAACCGTATTATTGCTTTTAAACAGTTAAATGAAATGTGGGAAAAATTAGGATCGGAAGAGACTCTTAAAATTCTGACATTATTAAAGAAAGCATGGGAATATGATGTAAATGGATTCGATGGGAATATCATTTTAGGAATGAGGGAGTTTTTCTATACATATGGCAATGAAATTCATGAGGATACATTTGTTAAACAGATGAGAAAACAAATTCCAAGCATGTTAATTATTGAAGGTAAAAAAGATAAACTTAGTAAAAATGGTCTTAATTATGCAAAGGTTATTTGGGATAAATACAATTGCGGCTTAAAATCAAGAAGGCTGGATTATAAATTCAGAGGTTAAATTGAGATTATTCTTTATGGCATATGTGGTGAAATATGCTACATGTGCCATTTTTATACCCTAAAAAGGAGGAAATTATGTTTATTTTAACGGATGGTAAAAATTATGTAATGGAAAATCCAATGAGAATTGGAGAATATTTGGCAACAACATCACCTGTACAAGCGAAGCAGTTTACATATAAACAGGCTAGATCTTTAGTTCAAAGAGGTGGAAAGAAATTATCATGGATCAGAAGGTATCAACTTGTAGATTTAGAAACTGGTAAAGAATCAGATAAATCTTTAAATTATAAAGGAAATGAAAATGTTCATATTGGGAACAATCTGCCTTTTGATGATTCGATTTTGGACAAGATTATTGAAGAATCTAATTCTATTATTGGATTAGCAGGTTGGGACATTGAGCAGTTAAATACATATGAAAATCTTTTAAACATTCAGTTGAGTGAATGTGATAGTGGTGAAAGTGATATTAATCACGCATTGGAGAAATACAAGGAAGATCATAAGGGCAAGAAACCACAGGCACATAAAATCGCAAAAATTGGCTACATGCTTGATGATATTAGAGATAGGCATAAAAAGATAAAGCAGTGTCTTAGATATATTCGAGTTATGGAAAACGCCATTACATATCAGTATAGCATTGGAAAAATTAAGTTAGAACTTAGCAAAGTAAAAAGCGGAGAATATAAAGGCAGGACAGAATATTGGAACGCTGCATTAAAAATTTTGGAAGATTAGGGGTGATTAATATGATGATTTGTAAAAATTGTTATATTCCGATGGTTGGTGTGATGTCATTTTCTAAGGACAAGTATGAAAAGTTTTGTAGATGCCAAAAGTGTTATTCAGAGACAAAACATAGTCAAATCAAAGATGATGAACTGGATTTTAAAGAGATATTAGAGACAAAAATGATTGGAGACATGCGAAAGTGACAGTAAAAAAAATAAATTTATCACCCGATCAGTTGGCAATAGTTGATAGATATTGCCGCAATGATTTACGAGAATTAAAGAAAATTTGTCTGCCGCTAATATCCATGAAGGGTGTTGCAGATATGGAAATTGATGATTTGTTAAGTGATGCGATGAAGGTATTGCTTGAGACAGTTGAAAATTATGATTGCTTAAGGAATGATAATTTCGGAGCATATTTGACAACAAATATTAAACGTTCGTATTTAGATTGGACAAGAGATAGAATGCGAGATAAACGTGTTAATTATGCAAGGGATAGAAATGGAGATATTATTTATGAGTACTACGAAGAGAATGGAGAGAAGAAAAAAAGAAAAGTAATTCTTAAACCATTAACATTAGATGTAACGACAGAGGAAGGAAAGGAAATTAGAGATACGATAGCTTCAGATTTTCGTGTGGAGAATATTTTTATAAGAGAAACAAAATCTGAATGGCATCAAGAAGTTAATGATTACTTAAATAGTTTGTCTCCTTTGCAATACAAGATAATTATGATGCTTGCTGATAAATACACAAAAGAAGAGATTTGTGAAATCTTACATATTGAATCATTTCATTATGACAATCTTTTAAAAAAGATTACTTCTGATGAAAAAACTAAGCCTTTAAAGAGTTTGATGGGAGGAAAAATTCTATGAAATTAATAAGAGATAAGGTAAAAAAAGATACCTGCATGGCATCTAAAATATGTGGAATGATTGAAAGAGAAGATCTGAGAAATGATCATCCACAGCAGAGAAAATCTGGTCAATGGGAAGAAGAGGTTAGAGATAATTTTATAGTAACCGTTATTCAGAATGAAGATTTTGATCCAATTAAGATTTGCGAACAGCTTACAGATAATGGTGTTATCTTGTGGCTGATTGATGGATTACAGAGATGTACCACAATAGAAAATTATAAAGCAGGTAAATTTGCACTTGGCAAAAAAATAAATCCATCAGTGATTGAGTATCAAGAAGTAAAAAAAGATGAAAATGGAAAAATTGTTAAAGATGAAGATGGTAATACAGTATATGAAATCGTTTCTTTTGACTTAAAAGGGAAAAGTTATGCTCAATTACCAGAAAGATTAAAGGAAGATTTTAATAATTGTCCAGTAGAAGTAGTAAAACATCTTGATTGTAGTGATGAAGAAGTGGGGCGACATATTGTTAGATATAACAGTGGAGCGAAAATGAACGTTGCCCAAAAAACAATCACCTATATGTGCAATGTTGCAAAAGATGTTAAAGAATTATCTGGACATGATTTCTTTAGCGATTGTGCAAAATTTTCCGATGTTAAAGATAGAAATGGAACTATTGATAAGATTGTAAATGAAACAATTATGGGGCTTAACTTTTTTGATCAGTGGAAAAGAAATGCAATGCAGCTTGGAAAGTTTTTAAACGAGAATGCAACCAAGGAGATGTTTAATAAGTTCAAGGAATATCTTGATAGATTGTACAATATTGTAATACCGACAACAGGAAAATTGTTTAGTGAGAAAAATGCACTCATATGGTTTATGCTCTTTGACAAGTTTGATAAAACAGGATATCCAGATGAAAAATTTGGAGAATTCTTAAACGACTTTGAGAAGTTAAAGAACGTAAAAGTTGTTGTAGAGCATACTAGAAAACCAAAAGGAACTGAAGAAACAAACAATTTATCATTTGCGGAAATTGATACATGCAATTCTACAAAGGATAAAGGGATGATTACAGACAAATTACATATTTTAGAAACACTTTTAAAAGATTTTTTAGCCAATGAAACAATGACGACAAAAGAAACAGAGAATATTAAAACAGAGAATATTAAAGAAGAAGATGTCGAAGAAGAAACTACACTTTCGTTTGTTCAGAAAAATGTAAATTCAAATGTAATCGAAGAAGACATTGAATGTTATGAGGGTATGATTGATGATTGCGTAAGAGTCGATTCGGAAGTGTACAAGCAGTGTAAAACAGCATTAGTTGCGCTTATGGCTTATGCTTGTAAAAATGAAAAAGACATAGATTTTGAACGGTGGATTCAAAAGTATCAGAAAAATAGTTCTGGTTTTAGTACAGATCAAAGAATTAACTATACATATATGAAAAATAGCTTTGAAAGCTTTTTGAAACGTGGGTAATTTGTGAGGTGGAAAATATGAATTGTGTAATGCATAATGTAGTAAATATTCACATTGGAAAACCAGTTACTTCAAATAATAGAGGCGAACAGTTTAATTTGACAGATGGAAAGCAATATTTAGTTATTAGTTTTGATGGAGATTGTGTAAAGATTAAAAATGATATAGGTAAAGAAGAGTGGTATTCACTAGAATATTTTTACGAATTTGAAGAATTATTTTGGTAAGAAAATTCTCTTTCTTTGGAAAATTAGGAGGTTTACAGATGGAAATGTTAAAAGAATATTCAGAAAAATACGGATTAATAGAAGTGGTAAATGATTATGGAGAGCATCGTCAGACACGAGAAAGAAGCATTGTATTTCCGAATGGATGGGTTGCTTCTATTGTAGAAAATAATGGTGTTGATACATATAAGCCAAACGGAGAACACATAAAAGAATTTAAGTCGGATAAGAACTATTCTGTTGCAATGTGTGATTACAATGGATACTTCGATTGGGATATTCTTAATAAATATGGAGCAATTGATGGATGTATTTATTGCGACACAGAACTTGAGCTACTGGTTGCTTGTGAGACAATCAGGAGATTATAGGAGTGTGTGCTTTTCTTTGGATTGCGAGGTGAAAATATGCAAATAAATATTAGTTATACATTATATACAGACGGGGATTACAGTTTAAGGAATGCCGAAGATTTTGGTTGTACTAATAGAGATGTAGTAGTTAATGATTTTGAATATTATGATTATGTTGGCTCTATGGAATTTAAATATGAAGAAGAGTGGCGTTGTAAAAGTGAAGCGAAAAATTTTCTTTGGAGATTTTTATGTGATGGAATTCATATATCTTATACGCATCCTTGGCTACTTAAAGATTTTTATGACATTATGAAATCTTTAGAGAATGTCATTAATGAATATCAAGAGGGAATATCTGTAGCCAAAAGGCATATAACAGGTAACTATGAGGGAACAGAAATTAAAATAGAAATATCGAAGTAAAGTTCTTTGGACTGTGAGGTGAAAATATGTTAAAAAGCGATTTTAAAGGTCGTAAATGTTCAGGGTGTGGTGAGTGTAAACATGCGGATCACGATAAAATGAAATGCTATCCTGAATCAGAAGATTGTAAGAGTGAATATGATTTAACGGAGGAAGATTTTCACAAAGAGGCAAGATGTGATTTCTTCCATCATAAGCAAAAGACAAATAAAGTTCGATTTCATATGGTTGGAGGTGAATATAAATGGCATGTGATTATTGTACGTACCGTTATTCTTATGATTGCGATGATGGTTGGAATCGCCATAAAAATTGTGAAAGTTTTAAGTTGGATTGGGATAGTTTATCTGAGAAAGATAAGAAAACCATTCAGAAGATTTTGGATAGAAGAGAGGTAAAGTAATGGAAAATATAAGAAGATGGTTTGAGAATGACCAAATGAATAATGGTCAGGATTACGAGATTTATGAATACGAAGGTCATTTAGAAGCAAGAACAGATACAGTTATTTTTATGATAGTAGAGCCTCATAGCGGAACAAAAAATAGATGGATGCTTAGAGTTTCAACAAGAACTGCTTTTGACAGATGGGCTAATTCCACAGCTATTGAAGAGTTTTTCGATAGTGATATTGAATTGTGTAATTATTTATACGACCATCAGTTGGATATTTATAAAGATTTGATTAAATATCTGTCAAGCGAATATGATGATATAGCAGAAGAATATTAGCAAGAAAACTTCGTTTCATGTGAAATTAAGAAAGGAGAAAATATGAATATCACAGCTATTTCAGTAGAAAATTTAGAAGAAAAAGGATTGGATTTATTACCTAATAAAATGGAATTAAAAGTACGAGGTAATATTTTCCCAGACACATATGGAGAATGTATTGGTAGATATGACAAAACCAATGACAAGTTTGAATCATTTTTTAAAAAGGATCAAGAGGCAGGAAATACTCGTTATTTTGATGAGTATAAAAAGAAATGTAATCTTTATGAAAAACATAGAATGGTATTTGATAGAGATTGTTGCACAGAAAAGAAGGTTGTAGACTATTATGTTATGTATAACATATTGGAAAGTAGCAAATTTAAGCCAACAATAATCGAAGACCATGTTGATCATTCATACTGTATGAACGGAAGTTTTAAGTGTGAATATGAACTTTTATTTGCTTGTGATGGTGTTATAAGAAGAATTATTGTTCCATTTACTTCTGTAAATATTCCAATGTATGAATTTATTGGTGATTTAGAAGACATGGTAGAAGAAGTTCTTGATGAGGAATCAGACGAGTCAAATCCATTTAATGATATTTTTAGAGATTGTGATGGGTATTATGAACTTACGATGTTTGATGAGATTGGTATGAATTGTAATATTGAAGTAGAAAGTGCATCTGATTTTATGGCTATGCTTGTGTCAATTAGATTAGTGGGATACGAGTTTATTGAAGATAAAGAAAAATAGATAACAAGAATCGCACATTTCCTATGGAATTTTGGAGGTGAAAAACATGAAGATAATTGGTTGGGAAAGAAAAGGTAATGTAGTTAAATTTGCGTTGGGTGATAATCATTTAAAGGATTGGAGTGGCGATGATTGGAATGATTCTCCATATGAACATAATGCATGTACAACTCCTTTATTTGGTATTGGAAAATACTTAGAAGTTGCATTTACATATAAAACATCAATATTAGAACCATGTGATGATTATCATTATCACGGCAATTCTCCGTTTTGTATGGATGATTTTAAGGAAAGAAAAGTGCCTTTTATGATAATTGATACAACTGGTGAAGAGACGTGTTATTCAAAAGCATTACTGAACAATAAAAATACTTTTGTTTTTATGGGTGATAATGTTGATAAAATTCAATGGGATAAGCTCAATGGAACAATTATAGGACAATGAGGTGAAATAGATGAAAAATGAATTTACATTATATAGTGTAATGGATAAATCAACAGGAAAATTAGTAAGTAATCTTACAAGCCCACGGCATAAATATTGGGAAACAAGAAAAATTGCTGAGAATGCGGTTAGAAAATTTATGTCAAGACGTTATAACGCTGATAGGCAGTTAGAAGTTGTAGAAATCGAATGTAAGATAAAAGTGGTAAGCGAGGTGAGAGAGTGAAGAAATATTGGGAAACAGGTGAAAAGAATGACTTTGGTAAGGAATGTTATAGATTACATTTTAGTCAATTTTATGAAGAAGATGATGAAAATGTAGTAGCTGGTTTTGTACAAGATGAGACAGATACAAACAGATTTATATACGTATCAAAAGAACTAAATGTTGAATATGATACGTTGTTTGCAGACAGTATAGAAGATGCAAAGCATCAAATCGAAGACATGTTAATAGACCATTGGAATGATGAGATTGATTATTTAGAAAATCGAATTAAATCATTTCAAGGCGAAGAATAATCATATATAGAAATTTCTATCTTGGCGATTCAGCCAAATTTCACTGAGAAGAGAGGTAAGAAAATGATATATTGTAACAATATAGATGCAAGATATAATGGTATATATAGAAATACCTTTAATGATTTACAATACATTGATGACGGAACACATTATAATAAAGATTTTTGGGCTTTTGCATACAAGGAAGATGAGAGAGCATTAAATCTTATGTGTAAACCCGTAAAAGGTAGAATCAAAGAAGATAAATATTTTTATGAATACAAAGTAAATGGTAGAGATTTAAAAAAGAATGGTGTAACTATATATGCAAGATTATTTGCTGATACATATGAAGAAGCTGTAGAAGGATTTAACAAACTGGTTAGAACCAGAATTAGTTCTTTAAAAGATGAGATTTATAAATTGGAAGATATGCTAATTATATAATATGTAGGAGGTGAGAATTATAAAGCAAAATAGTTTTACAATTAATATTTTCTTAGATGAAGATAAAATAGATAAAGAAACAGTAATGTATCATATTTATCATGCCATTCAGAAAGAATTAAATAGTGGCAATGTAGATTATATGAACCTGATTGTAACACCAAGTAAATCGTATGGTGATTTATTTAAAGAGGACAAGCGTTAATTAGAGAATAATATAGTATAAAAAATTTTCTTAGCTTGGACATTCGTTCAAGTATTTCCAAAACAAAAATAAGTAATGAAATATTTTTTTCCTATGGTTTTAGCAGACGTGTTAATTCCATAGGATTTTACAACAAAATAATTAAGAAGAAAGGAATTAAGCAGTAACTCCTAGGTAATTATGGTTACGTAACCTCTGTAAAATAGTGTATTTTGACAGAGAATAATGAAAAAAATAATTCTCAAGGGCTACGAGTATTAAGTTTATGTGGTGGCGTTGAAACAGGATTGTATGCGTTACAGCAGCTCGGAATATCTATAAGAGAATATCATACATATGAAATTTTGCCAGAAGCCATAGCGGTTTCTCAGTACCATTTTCCGTTTGTGGTACATCATGGCGATTTATATGAAGCGGATTTTGAACAGTTCAAAGGATTTGATTTACTGTTGGCAGGAACTTGTTGTCAGTCACTTTCAAGAGTACGAATTGAAAGTAAAGAGGTCAATAATGGTCTTGATGGTAAGTCAGGAATTTTCTTTAAAGCTATTGAGTGTCTTAGGGCAATTCAGCCCAAATATTTCATGTTTGAGAATGTAATACCAAGTAGTGACGAAGATCTGAAGACAATGACAGAATGTATTGGTGTAGAACCTATTTTAATTGATTCAGGAAAATTTTCTGCACAGAGTCGTGAAAGATATTATTGGACAAACATACCATTAGGTAAATTACCTGATGAATCTCCATTAGTTTTGAAAGATATTATGGAGAATAGTGTAGATGAGAAATATTTCTATAAGAAAGATTTTGAAATCTTGGATATGCAAAAGCGTGTATGTGCAGAGTTGAAAGTTAATACAACTGAGATGTGCAAACGTATTTTTAATCCAGATTTCAAAATGTCTACATTAACTTGCGTGTCAGGTGGATATCAGGAAAAGAAGGTATTAGATAGGGGTAAACCACGAAAACTTACAGAAGTTGAATATGAAAGATTACAGGGATTGCCTGATAATTTTACAAAAATTCAGCTTAATAATCGTTGGTTATCATACTCAAAAAGATGTAGTTTGATGGGTAATGGATGGAATGAACCTACTGTTGAATGGATTTTGAGTGGGTTAAGAGAATAAAAGAAAGGAGTAAGAGGTTTGGTATACCGAAAACGCAGCGTTTACTCCTGATACATAATGATAATAAATAGAATTTGGCAGATGCCAAGTAGTAATACATTTTCAATTAAGCCAATTAAGGAATTGATTGAGAAATATGCAACTGGTAAGATTGTTGATCCGTTTGCAAATAGTAATAAGCTGGCAACAGTAACAAATGACTTAGATACACAATATGATACTGATTACCATATGGACGCACTGAATTTCTTAAAGATATTCGATGATAACTCAGTAGATACAGTGCTATATGATCCACCATACTCGCCACGACAGGTAAGCGAATGTTACAAAAATCTTGGACAGACAGTAAATATGCAGACAACACAAGCTTCATATTGGTCTAAACAGAAGGAACAGATAGGAAGAATTGTAAAGAAAGATGGCATTGTAATTACTTGTAGCTGGAATAGTGGTGGCATTGGTAAGAAGTATGGCTTTGAAATTCAGGAAATTTTACTTGTTCCTCATGGTGGTTGGCACAATGACACGATTGTTGTGGTTGAAAAGAAGATTGAGTAGAGAATAACAGAATATGAAGTTCGCAGGAAAGCGGAATTTCTTCTGAGTTTTCAGAGAATAAATACATATAAAAATAAAGAAAAGAGGTAACAAAATGAGAGAAACATTAATTGTTGTAGATATGCAGAATGATTTTATTGATGGAACACTTGGTACAAAGGAAGCACAGGCGATTGTATTAAATGTAGCAAAGAAAATTAAGGAGTACAAGGATGCTGGTAAACAGGTAATCTTTACAAGAGACACACACCCTGAGAATTATTTAGAGACATATGAAGGTGTGCATCTTCCTGTTATTCACTGTGTAAAGAATACTGTTGGTTGGCAGATTTCAGATAAGTTAGATTTTGATATTGATAATGACATTCTGATTGACAAAATTACTTTTGGATGGACTCATTGGGATGATTTTAAATTTGAAAGTGTTGAGATTTGCGGATTATGTACCGACATCTGTGTGGTTTCAAATGCACTTATTATTAGAGCAAATTATCCTGAAATTGATATTACAGTAGATGCAAGTTGTTGCGCAGGTGTCACACCTAATACTCATAAGGCTGCATTAGCAACTATGAAGATGTGTCAGATCGAAGTGATTGGAGAGAATAATGAAGTATAAGAATTATATCATTAATACTTTTAGACATTTTAAGAAAGTCTGTATTCATAAATATTGGGTGTTCTACTATTGCTGTAAAGTGGGAATTCCATTTCAAGGGTTAGTACATGATTTATCTAAATTTTCTCCAACAGAATTTTGGGAGAGTGTTAAGTATTATCAAGGTACTTCAAGTCCAATAGATGCTTGTAAGAAAGAGAATGGTTGGTCGGCAGCTTGGATGCACCATAAAGGAAAAAACAAGCATCATTACGAGTATTGGCAGGACAATTTTGATAATGGTGGGAATCCTATTGAAATGCCAATGAAGTATAAAAAAGAAATGCTTTGTGATTATCTTGGCGCAGGTAGAGCATATCATGGTAAATCATTTAATTTTGAGAAGGAATTAAAATGGTGGAAATCTAAGAAAAGTAAGCCAATTGCAATGCATCCAAATGATATAGCTTTTATTGATAAGTATATTAATCTGTTTTATGAGTACGAAAACAGAGAATATGATATTAGAACAATATTTAATCAAATCAAGAAAGAAGGAAAATAATATGGAACAGATTATTACAAGTTTATTAGAGACAGATGCCTACAAATTGTCAATGGGACAGGCTATTTATCATCAGTTTAGTGATTATAAAACCACTTGGAGTTTTAAGTGTCGTAATAAGGATGTTCATTTTACACCAGAAATGGTAGAAGAGATTCGCAGACAGATTAAATTATATTGTGGTTTGAGATTCACAGAAGATGAACTTACTTATATTGATAATATCAAATGGATGAAGGGTTCGTATGTTGATTTTCTGAGATTGTGGCAGCCAAGATATGAGGATTTTGAGATTACAACAGATTCAGATTGCGGTCTTTCTATCGAAACATTTGGTACATGGCTTAATACATCTATGTATGAGATTCCTACACTTGCGATTGTAAACGAAGTATATTTCAGAATGGCATATAACTATGAAGAATTGCTTAATAGTTTCAAAAAGAGATTAGATGAAAAGTATGAAAATCTCAGAAGCGGTCATTGGTATGCTGGTACATTTTCTGAATTTGGTCTTAGAAGAAGACTTTCTGCTGAAGCACAGGAGTTAGCTGTTAAGAAGTTTTCACATTTGAATGATACATTACACAGTCCATCTAAATTTGTTGGTACATCTAATGTATATCTCGCAAAGAAATATAATCTCACGCCTGTTGGAACTATGGCTCATGAATGGATTATGTGTTCTGGTCAGGGCAATCACAAGCACAATCCAGCATATTCAAACTGGTATGCCCTAGACGCATGGGTTAGAGAGTATGGTGTGTTAAATGGTATTGCGCTCACAGATACAATTACAACTGATTGTTTCTTGAAAGATTTTCAGTTGACATATGCAACATTATTCAGTGGTGTAAGACATGATAGTGGCGATCCGATTGAATGGGGTGAAAAGATGATTAATCATTATGAGTCACTTGGTATAAATCCTAAGACAAAGACACTTCTGTTTAGTGACAGTCTTGATTTTGAAAGAGCTGATAAGTTATTCAGACACTTCCATGATAGAGTAAATGTTGCATTTGGAATTGGTACTTATTTGAGTAATGACACAGATGTTCCTGCTTTAAATATTGTAATGAAAACCACTAAATGTAACGGTATGGATGTTGCAAAAGTGTCTGATGTAGAAGGTAAGGGTATGTGTAAAAACCCTGATTATGTTGATTATTTAAAGAGATGTATTAATTGGAGAATGAATCATGAATAAAATTTTACTTATACCAGGAAGTTTTAATCCAATTACTAACGCCCATGTTGATATGGCATTGACTGCTAAAAAAGCGGTTAATGCCGATGCTATATTGTTTATTCCTGCACATGATACATATGTTGCGAAGAAAAAGACTTTAATACCTGGATATTGTCGAGTATCGCTGATTAATTCAATGCCAAATTGTGATGAAAATAATATGTGGGCATCCGAAGTTGAAACAACCAGCTTCTTTCCACAGAGGACATACAATACTATTACTCAGATAAGAGATATGAATGAAAAAGATTATATCTTCAACGAATACTATATTTGTTTAGGAATGGATAATATTGAAACACTTACAACTTGGTATAATTGGAAACCGTTTGTTGAGGAATATAATTTTGTAGCATGTGTGAGAGAAGGTCAGAATCTTGAGACTGCTTTAAGAGAAGCAAATCTTATGGAATATAAAGATCACTTCACAGAAATTCAGATACCTGAAAATCATACTTCTTCAAGTTTGGTTAGAGATTTATGTGAACAAGGTGAATTTGAAAAGGTAAAAGAATTAGTCCCTAGAAATGTATATGAGTATTTAATTCGGTTCTATGATGTAATGAATCGAATGTAGGAAGGAGAATATATAAATGTTTGATACTAAGAAAGTAAAAAATGAAATCGTAGAGTGGATCAGAAATTGGTTTGAACAGAATGGTAAAGATTGTATGGCAGTTGTGGGTATCTCAGGTGGAAAGGATTCAAGTGTTGTGGCAGCATTATGTGTAGAAGCTCTTGGTAAGGATAGAGTAATTGGAGTCCTTATGCCACAAGGAGAACAAAGTGATATCGAATATTCAAAAATGTTGGTTGACTTTTTAGACATCACTAGAATTACGTGCAATATTGAGGGTGCTGTCAATGAAGTGTTAGAGAGTTTTGAAGGTGTAGTTTCACCGACACCTCAGACAACAATAAATCTTCCTGCTCGTATTCGTATGGCTACATTATATGCTATTTCCCAGTCAGTAAATGGTCGTGTTGCTAATACGTGTAATCTTTCCGAAGATTGGGTAGGTTACGCCACAAAATATGGTGACGCTGCTGGTGATTTCAGTCCGTTATCTCATCTTACAGTAACAGAGGTTAAAGCTATTGGTCGTGAGTTGGGGCTTCCGTCAGAATTAGTTAATAAGATACCTACCGATGGTCTTTGCGGAAAGACTGATGAAGATAACCTTGGATTTACTTATGCTGAATTAGATGAATATATCAGAGATGGAATTGAGCCAAGCGAGGAAGTAAAAGCTAAGATTGATTCAATGCATGAGAAAAATCTGTTTAAATTACAGCCGATGCCAAGTTTTGTGTATCAGGCGTAAATGAGATACTATATATAGTGTTTATAGAAAATATGGACACTATATATAGTAATATTTTTACAAAGAAACATAGATTTCATAGGGAGAAAAGGAGATAGTAATGGCGGTTGAATTAAAAGTAAACGTTATCAATCAATTAAAACTATTAAGGCAAAGCACGTTTAAGGATATATATTGCTTTCTTGACGAAGATGTGCAAAATGCACAAAGAGCAAAAGCAACTGAAGTTAAAGTTACAATTGATAGATATGAAAACAAAGTGATTATAGAAAACAACGGAAATATTTTAACAAATCCACAAGCATTATTTTCTATTGCAGAAAGTGGTTGGGATGAGAATGTGAGAAGTTCTGAAAATCCTTTTGGCATGGGATTCTTTAGTAATATTACAGTCAGTAATTTAATCAATGTTCATTCTGGGAACACATATATTACATTTGATGTAGAAAAAATGATTGCAACCAGTAACACAGAAATTGAAGTTGAAGAATTGGATGATTATTATGATGGTTTCAAACTTGTTTTAAATAACTTTGATTTTGAAACAGCAAATAGTTGGGATATTGAAGAAAGAGTAAAAATACTTGGCAAATATGTTCATGAATTAGATGTTTATTATAATGGAGAATTAGTTGAAAAGAAAGATTTAACTGAGGGAGACGATAGTGAATATCAATTTTCAATAGAAGATAATGATTGTAGCGGATGGATTGCTCTTGCAGGTAACTATAGTTGGGGAGATAATGTTAATATTTTCTATAAGGGGAGGTTAGTCTCAAAATTAGAAAACTTGCCATATTTAAAAGGAGACTTACATGTAAGTGATAAAACATTAAATCTTACTTCGCCTGATAGAAAAGATATTATAAAAGATGAAAAATTGAATGCGTTTCGAGATTTGGTTAAATTGTATGTAGAAGAATATTGTAACTCCTTGTTAACGAAAGGAATTGAAGATATAAATAACTATTCATCTTGCATTGGATATTATGTGAATAAAAAGAATGTGAAAAATCTTATAAAATTTATGACTTTTAAAAGTAATAATGAGGAAGATATAGAATATTTAAAAGGGGTAGCGGTTGCAAGAAGAAAAGATACAAATATTGATAGTTTCAAAGGATATGAATTGTTTTTAAGAAAAGAAGCAGCCTCACAAAATGAACAGCTTGTGCAAGAAGTAACAATAATCCCTGAATTGCAGAATAGACCTAACGAGGCGAAAGGACGTATATATCATGAAGGATCTTATTCAAGTAGAGATGGATATGTAGAAATTCCAGAAATTAAAGAACAAGATTTGATTGAGAAGAAAGGTTCAGTAATTTTAAAAGAAAAAGAACCAGTATTTTTTATAGCCTTTAATGAAGTAGAACAGTATGAATACAAATTGAATATAGCAAAACATTATGATTTGAAAATTATTGTAAGTAGAAATGATGTTGAAACTTCAATCTTAAAAACAATGAAGGAATCAGATAATGTTTTACATATTTCTGAATTAAAAGAAGATGTCGTAGTGAAAGGTTATTTATCTAATACGGAACTCTCCAATCAGGAAAGCAGAGCAATGATGTTATTTGATATGATTAGTAGAATACTTGGATTTGACCATAATGTATTTTCCATTGGTGATTTAATGGTAACAAAATCCATAGCAATTGAAGTACTTAATGTAGACGAAGAATTAGTGGAGTCGGATATTGTTGCGCTGAAAGATAGTTTAAATAAAAAGGTATATATTGACAGAAGTATTCTTAATAAGAATCACTTGAGAGAAGATATAAACGAAAACTTAGATGTCAAAGATTATCAATTTATTATGGCAAATTTTAAGCAATTAATGAAGGAAGTATCTTTGATTGCAGATATGAACGAAGATGAATGCGAAAAAAAAGTGCTTAATATTTTGGGTAACTGCGCATAAGAAATTGGTTTCTTTGGAGGTTTAAATGGGATTAATTGAAAAATATGAAAAAAGAAAACTAAGGTATGAGAAGCAGCTTTCTCAGATGTCAGATGATAGTGAACTATCAGAGTATGGATTTTGGGATAAAGGATATCTGCGTGGGAAAATTGCAATATGTGATGAGATCATAGACGATTTAAATAAGATTTTAGTTGGGGAAGGAGAATAATATGGCAGGATTTGTATCAAAGCAACCAAATGGATTATATTGTAGATTTTCGAGTGTAACGGATTGTCCTACAGCATGGAATATGACGAGAGAAGATTATATCAATATGAAAATGCAGGAAGCAAAAGAAGATGCTGAAGATGTGTTGGATAATTATCTGAAGCCGTTTGATATGGTGGTGGATATGTATTATCCAAACAATATGACAAAAGAGGAATTTGATAAATTTCTTGAAGAGACTGGATATAGAAAAGAACATGAAAATCTAGTAGGAGGTTCAGTATGAAATACAGAAAGAAACCAGTAGTAATTGAAGCGGTTAGATATATGATTGATGACTCTTTGCCAGATTGGTTTATGGATAGAGTATCAAATAACACTATTGTAATTCACGAAGACGGTACATGTCATATTAAAACACTGGAAGGGACAATGAAATCGGAATATGGTGATTACATAATTTTAGGTGTCAATGATGAAGTATATCCTTGTAAGCCTAATATTTTTGAAAAGACTTACGAAGAAGTTTCAGAGTTAGGAGAATAAATCATATGAAGAAGAAAATTTTAGCAGTCGTATTAGGATTAACATTGTGTTTTGGAATGGCTGGATGTGCGTCATGGGACAGAATGGTAACAGATATGAAAAGCGATGTAAATGGAGGTATGCAGAGAACGATTACTGTATACACGGCAGATGGTAAAGAACTTGCAACATATGAAGGCAAGATTGATATTGATACAAACGATGGTGGATATGTTAAGTTTGATTTCAACGGCAAGAGATATATCTACTATAACTGCTTTGTAGAAAGTATTGCAGACATTAATTAACGATGGATAAGAATCCGAAGTTTCCTTCGGACGATAAGAAAAAGAGGTAAAATATGGATATTTGTTTAACAGTATTAATTGGATTAATAGGAATTTGTATAGGAGCACTTATTGGGCTTGGAATTTCTTTTAAGATTAATCATACTTACATACTTGAAATGATTGATTTAGCAAAAGGATATTTCGATACAATTACGACAGATTTGGCAAAAGCAGTAGATGATATTAACAAAGTATATGAAAAGCCAATTTGGAGAAAGACAGAAGAAGAATTACCACCATGTTCAGGATTATATTATGGCAAAATTAAAGGTAATCCACATGGAGAAAATGCTATGTGGAAAGTGGTATATAACAACAATGAATGGAGTTTATCTGGCTATCCTGATAATAAAGTGGAAATTAGTGAATGGACAGAGATCTATTAAGAGAATAAGAATAATGAAAGGAGCAAGAGATTTGCTGCAGCATTAAATCTGGATTTGCTCTGA
>ERZ773116.812-NODE-812-length-32807-cov-9.942171_pt1 | contig 32807 bp, 44 predicted proteins | sample MGYA00580563_ERZ773116 | MGnify/ENA primary metagenome ERZ773116 (study PRJEB29015, sample SAMEA2737864) | human gut metagenome | biome: human gut; feature: human-associated habitat; material: faeces | place: China | collected 2012 ... | reverse complement strand
TATAAATAATGTCTACAATAATTGGGTTGGTGTCTACTTTTAGATTACCACTTCAAATCCACCGTGCTTGCTCATCCCTTTTGGACTTCCTTATGCCTTCCCGCTCCTTCAATGTCCAATCTGCCACGCTTGCTCGTCCCTTTTGGACTTCAGCATACCTTAACTCCGCTTCAACATCCAATCCACCGCTCTTGCTCATCCCTTTTGGACTTCCTCGTGCCGTATCTCCGCTTCAACGTCCAATCCACCGTGTATCCACCTCTCCCACAAAAGGGAGTCGAATTCTTCGCTCCGCTCCGGTCGGCGCAAAGCCGAGGTCCACCGGACCTCGTGCGCCCCTGTCCAAAAACCCGGCTACGCCATGTTTTATCCATTAATAAGACTCCCCTCTGGTCCATAGGAAAAAGGGAGCGAAGAAGCTCACGCTTCCTCACTCCCTTTTTCCTATGGACCAGAGGGGAGTCGAACCTTTCGTCAAACTCTTATACCCCTTGATTTTACTGGCTTCCCAATGTGTTATTTTGTTTTGACGACACTTTGACGACACTATTTAGCAAACTTTTACCATATTCATTGCTATTGCTTCTTGCTCTTTAATTACATGAATATACTTATTATATGTGATGGTTATATTAGCATGTCCTAATAGCTTACTTACAACTTCAATTCCTACACCATTTCTTAATAATGTTGAACCAAATGTGTGTCTTAAAGTGTGTAATGTTATATGTTCGTCCGATTTAATATTTCGTGTTAATCTATCAAGACTACGTTGAAGATTTCTTGCACATTGTCTTGTATTATTTTTACAACAACAAAAATAATCACTATTTATGTTGTTTCTTATGTCGTATTGTTTTAGTTCTTGAATATAACGTAAAGTATTTTCGTTAAGTTTTAGATATCTTTCACCTGCGACAGTTTTTGTGGAATTTTTTAAAGCTAAACTCTGTTTTTTACATTGTGAATCTAATGCAACTTTTGTCTGTATTGTTTTATTAATTTTAACTATATTATTCTTAAAATTAAAATCATCCCATGTTAATGCAAGTACCTCGCCTGTTCGCAACCCTAGATTCAACATAATAATTAAAACTAAGAAGTCTCTTCCTTTATATTCATCTATCGTTTTGTATTTAGATACAGCTTCTTTTTTAAATTGTTCTAATTGCTTATCTGTTAGAGAAAATTGTTCTTTAGTTTTAACGACAAGATAACTTTCTGTTGGCAACTTAATATCATCACATGGATTGTTATATATAATTTTTTCTTTAATTGCTGTTTCAAAACATGGGTTTAATAATTGTATGATTTTTTTTAATCCAGATAAAGCTAATGGTTTTTTTTCTGATTTTAATGGAGGATTGGCAAATTCCTTAATAAAAATATCTATGTCTTGTGATGTAATATCACAAATATATTTATTGCCGATATAAGGTTTGATTTGATGTTGATATACACTGTATAACCTAGTATAACTAGAACCTTCAATTGTTCCAAATTTATAATTACTTAGCCAATATTCCACATAATCATTTAGCTTGATTTTTTTTGTTTCTTTAAATCCATTATTAATTTTTTGAAGATAGGATTTGACCTTATTTTTTACTTCTACTTTTGTATTACCATAAAAGCTTTTTCTAATACCATTGATTGTAATTTTAGCCTCAAACCTATCATCTTTTCGTTGCATTATATTCATATTATTAATAGTTGCCGATATATTGATACTATTTATAATTATCACACCTTTCTTTTACATCAATATAAGGGCAGTACAATTATGACTTAATCATAATATGTCTGCCCTATTTTTTCAATGATTAATAATATATTTCTTCATTGATATGTTCTTTGATCCATTCTTCCAATATGGAAAATGTTGTTATATAATCATTACCAATTTTCATTAGGGGAAGTTCTCCTGATTTTATTAGTTGTTTTATCTTAGTTTTTCCAAAAGGAAGAATGTCATATAAATCTTTTTGGCTTAAAACCTTATTTTCCATATTTATGCCTTTCCCGAACTACCAAAGCCACCATTTCCTCTAACTGTATTACTAAGATTTTCCGTTACCTTAAATCCAAACTGTTCTACTGGCTGAATAATAATCTGTGCGATTCTATCACCTTCAGATACCGTTCTTACTTCATTACTCTGATTATATAGTGCAACCATAATATTACCTCGATAGTCTGAATCAATCACCCCGACCTTATTGGCAGGAGCTAATCCCTGCTTGCAAGATAAACCACTTCTAGCATAAACAAGACCGACATATCCATTAGGTATTTCCATCACAATTCCTGTGTCAATAAAAGCTGTTTCGCCAGGAAGAATCTCCACTCTATTTTCTTCATTATGTATTACTGCATATAAGTCTGCACCTGCTGCAAATTCACTACCATATGTAGGGATCTTTGCATTCTCATCTGTTTTCTTAATATTAATTATTTTCATACGCTTTTAAAATTCCTTTCTTGATTAGCTTTATTATCTCTGTGTTAATATTCTCTGTTATTATCCTATTCACTTTACTATTTGTTTTATTGTAGTATGGGTAATATGTAGAACCTTCTGATTGAATATCATAAGTAAAAATATTCTCTTCCATATTTATATAAAAATACGCATATATGGTTGTTTTATCGTTCCATTTATATACAGGAACATATAATCTATAATCACCATTTTCCTTATATCTAAATCCGTAATCAAGCAACTTATTTTTGGTTACAGATTTATTCACTTTAATTCTTCTTACTTCACCCATCATTACATCTCCTTAATTTCATTTTCAAGATATTTGAGATATTCGTCCCATTTGCCAATCATGTAGATATATTCCTTACCCTTGACACATTTAAGTCTCATATCTGATTTAATATTCTCCCAAGTGTTCTTCTTTGTAATCAAAGTTTGTAAATAAGAATGTGTTATTCTACTTAGGGTTAAAAGCTTCTCAGGAGGAATTTTAGACACGATTTCTTTGTACTGTGTCAATTTATCATCTGGGATTTTAAAATTAGATTTTGGGAGATTTTTGGATGAAAAAGGACTTATTTGAGAGCCTGATGTTCTTGGTTTTAGTAAAGGAATAACCTTGTCTGAATTGACATATTTGAACTTAAATAGAATTTCAGAATCCGTTTCTTCAATGTCAAATATAAGAGACGGATCAGATTGCTGAATTATTTTAATAATATTATGTCCTCTTATTAAAGAAGGAATATATGTTTGTAAAGTATTATGTCCATAATAGAATACCTTGTTGCCATATTGACAAGATATATAACAATCAATATCTTCTAATGTGCCATTGAGCTTACGATTAAAATCGTTTGTATCTTTATTTACAGGACACAAGATTCTATATTTTCCTTTAAACCTATCATATAAATATCCTATAGTTGTTCACCTCTCTTATTAATACTCTTCATATTCTTGTTCATCACTTATTTTAGGTGCATTTTTCTCAGCTTCTAAGACAGTATCTAAACACTCTTGTCTTGTCTTAAATATTGTCTTATCTAGCTTATTGTAAGAAAATAGATAAGCATGTTTATCACGCTTATCTGTTCCAACGAAGTAATCATCTCTAACTGTCCTTACATATAGGTCACATACTTCATATATTCCTACTGGCTTAAGCATCCGAGCATAATAGACCATTTTACCTTTTTGAATATCTGTTTTGTTCATTATTTTTCCTTACCACCATTTTTTACAAATTCTAATGCATTATAAATACCTACCGCATATCCTTTAACACGATCAAACTGCAAAGGATTTTCTTTAACAGTTCTTTCCTCTACATCTTCAGCAAGCTTTAACTCTTTTTTTAATCTTTCAATAACCCTTTTATGGCTTTCGAGTGACTGTATTGCTGATTCAATAGCTTCAATATGTTCACCTGTAGTTCCCTGCATATAACATAAATCGCAGTTGTCACACTTCTTATTATTACAATCTTCATGAACACCCTTAACCTGTTTTTTCTGGCATTTAAGATATGCTTTTAATTTTTCTAACGTTTCTTTATCATTCATAATTATTCTTTAATTACTCCTTAAATTAATCACAATATAAAACCATTTTATTCTGAGCGAGAGACTGTTTTACATCAATTACATGCTGATTCTTACTGCCTCGCCATTTCAATGTAAGATCTTTCTGTTCATCTATATATTCTCCGTCAACTACAACATCACATAATTTAATGATTTCTCTACGTTTAAAATTATTTAATCCTTCTTGAGATAAACACGATGATTGTCCTCGAAAGATTTCTGAATAAGAATATCCTGTATACAACCAAATTGTTTTGTCAGGAAATGAAATACGGATTTGTTTGATTAGAGATAAGATTTCATCGAGATTCTGTTCAGCTAAACATTCACCACCAAGGAAAGATATTCGCTTAATATATGGTCTATTAATAAGTTTCATGAATTTATCTTTTGTTTTTTCTGTCCATTCCTTACCGCCATTAAAGTCCCATGTATCAGAATTAAAACAACCAAAACAGTGAAATGGGCAACCTTGAACGAAGAGGGAGACTCCTACTCCCTCTCCATTAGAAATATCAAGGTTACGCATACTTGAATATCTCATATTATTCCTCCTCAATGTCGTCAAGATGTGGTACTCTATCATGAATATCACCAAGTCTACCTTGATTCCATCCATTACGTGCCGTACCTTTGTATCCACAAGTTCTACGAGTAATATCCATAGTTCTTACATCTCTATTACCACAATTAGGACACTCCCAAATCAACTTACCACCTTCATCAATAAGTTTGATTTCTTTACTCCATCCACATTTCTGACAATAATCACTCTTAGTATTTAATTCAGCATACATATTATTGTTATAAATGAATTTCATTACTTCAAGTATAGCAGGGATATTATTCTCCATATTTGGACACTCAATATATGAAATACTTCCACCTGGACTTAATCTTTGGAATTTAGCTTCAATACGAAGCTTTGCAAAGGCATCAATATGTATAAATACTGGGATATGATAAGAATTTGTGATGTATGTACGATCTGTAACTCCTTCAATAACACCAAATCTTTCTTTAAGCTTTTTGGCAAACTTTTCTGTGGTTGCCTCTAATGGAGTGCCATATAAGCTGTAGTCAATATTTTCATCCTTTTTCCATTGAGAGCATTTATCATTCAATGCTTGCATTACTTCAAGACCGAATTTTTCTCCAACACCCTCATCACAATGATAATGTCCAGTCATATACTTAACGCATTCAGCAAGTCCTGCATAACCAAGGGATAAAGTTGAATAACCACCAAAAAGTAGTTTATCAATGGGTTCACCCTTTTTAAGTCTTGCAAATGCTCCGTGTTGCCAAAGAATAGGAGCAACATCTGACTTTGTTCCACGTAATCTCTGATGTCTAATCTTTAACGCTTTATGACATAACTCTGTACGTTCATCAAATATACGCCAAAATTCATTGAAATCTCCACCTGATGATAATGCAATATCTGGTAATGATACAGTTACAACACCAGAATTGAAACGTCCATAGAATTTTGGTTTACCATTTTCATCATGCCATACTGTTAAAGCACTTCTACATCCCATTACAGGATAACAGTTACCATCTTTCATCTCTTTCATAATTTTTTCTGAGATATAATCAGGAGTTAATCTTTTCATAGAACATTTAGCTGCCATCTCAGTAAGATACCAATACTTATCTTCTTCATGAATATTGTCCTCCTGAAGAACATAAATAACTTTTGGAAATGCAGGTGTAATATAGACACCTTCTTCATTCTTTACACCAAGATAACTTTGGCGAAGTTCCTCTTCAATTAACATGGCTAAATCATCTTTTTCTCTCTGATTATGCGCTTCATTGAGATACATAAATAATGTAATAAATGGAGCTTGCCCGTTAGTTGTCATGAGCGTTGTGATTTGATACTGAATTGTCTGAATACCTTTTTCAATCTCTTTTTTCAAGCGTTCTTCCGCAATTTTATTTATTACGTTCTCTAATTCTTTTCCTTCTAAAAAAGTATTAGCAATGTCACATAACTCATGTTCTACTTCTTTTTTAATTTTCTGTCTTGAAATATCTACGAATGGAGCAAGATGTGCTAAAGATATACTCTGTCCACCATACTGACTTGAAGCGACCTGTGCAATAATTTGTGTTGCAACTGTACATGCTGTAGAAAAACTATGTGGTTTTTCAATCAATGTTTCGCTAATTACTGTACCGTTTTGTAACATATCCTCAAGATTAATAAGACAGCAGTTGTTCATATACTGAATAAGATAATCAAGATCGTGTACATGAATCAATCCATCATCATGAGCTTGTACTATCTCAGGTGGTAGGATATACCTTCTTGATGCATCCTTACTTACAATTCCTGCTAAATAATCTCTCTGCGTTGTATTAAGTCTTGGGTTTTTATTAGAGTTTTCGTTATTCCAATAGTCACTTTCTCCACTCAACAATTCTGTGATTTCTGTATCAATTGTATTCTCATTTTCTCTCTGAAATTCACGAATACTTCTATATCCTTCATATGCTTTTGCAGTAAGTCTCTGTTTCTTTGTAATCAATTTATCATAAACCATTGATTCAATATCAGAGATACTTACTTCGTCTTTTTCCTTACACTCTTCTTCAATCTCATTTGCAATGTCTTCTGCAATCTTTGGTTTCACAATACCTGAACCATTCTTCATAGCTTTAAGAATTGCCGTTGAGATTTTTGATTTGTCAAAATTAACTTCTGAACAATCTCTTTTAATTACCTTCAATATTTATTCCTCCTCAAATCCAATAACATTACCATCATTAATAACGACTCTTGTATTCTTACATTCAAACAATTCAATGCAATCACCAGTAGTAATATTATCCATGTTAATTTCTGTAGTCTCTCTTAACATAATTAATCCTCCAATTCTGCTTTATATATCTGATGAATCATATTCCAATCCCAACAATGCTTGCCATTCCATTCTTTATTCCAAGAATAAATTTCACCAAAGCAAATCTTTGTTTCTGCGTTAGAAGTCTCAAGATTATGTGCAGAATCATCAATAAATAAGCCACCATTCATATCTATATGAGATTTATCTTTATATTCTTTAAGATTAACTCCTATAAACTGACAAAACGGAAGATGTTCTTTACACCACTTTTCCTTCGCCCTGAGATTGGGATTATAACCAGAAGAGACAATGATAACTTCACCTTTTAAAGCAAATTTTCTTAGTGTTTCATAAGCTAATGGCATAAATTTTAACCTATCAAAGAATCGCTGTTGATTGAAATATGTATTTATATATTCTCTACTCGCACAATTAAGTTCTTCAAAATCCCAAGTCTTAATCTGTTCTGGAAGGATATATTTGTAATCGCTATAATACCTAAAATCTTCATTATATAAATCACATATTGCAGCAATTGTATCTACAATAACTCCGTCAAAATCACAATAAAGTTTTATATGTTGTCACCCCAATCTAATAATATATTTGGACATTTATTATTCTTGTCCATTTTATAATTCTCTCTTAAAATTAATACATTATATGGAATATTCTTATAATACCTTACACATTCCATATAAGGACAAGTCCTATTACTGCAATAGATCTTGTCCTTCTGATTTTTCTCTGTTATTCTTTTCTTTGATTTCATCCAGCTCCTTACATATTAAGGCTGTCTCAAAAGCTGTTCTATTTTCGTTATGTACAATATAATCAACTTTCTTAGATATATGTCTAAAATCCTTTTTGTCAGCCTTATACCTTCTTTTAGATTCAGTTTTATCAACATCTCTATTCAGCATTCTTCGTTTAATTTCTCTATTGGACACTTTAATATAAATAATCGTTACATTCTCATTAATTTTACTCATTACCTTATCTAAAGCATCAGGTGTAAGAATAATAACAGAGTGTGGCTTACTATAATCTTCAAGTAAAGAACCATAATACCAAGCTCCTGAGACAGTTTCATATATTCTGTATTCCGCAAAACTGCCACAGTTAATCTTGGTTAAGAAATTCATCTTATTTAAAAAATGATATTCTCTTCCATCAATCTCTCCTGGTCTTGGTGGTCGTGTAGTACAGGTTATAATTTTGTTGTAACCCATCTTCGCTAATTCCTTAACCACCGTATCTTTTCCAGAACAACTCTTTCCAACAAGTATTATCATATTTTTTCAAATCCTTTCATTTCGTCAACGAATCTTTTTATCACCAATGAATCATCACAATAAAGACATACATTAATTGGTTCAAGTAGATTTAGTGAGAATATTGCCATTATTGACTTAGCATTGACTTCATATCGGTGTGACTTAATTGTTATTTCTTCATCATATTTCGTAACTATTTCAACAAAATTCTTAACTCGTTGAATAGTGTCTAAAGTAATAACCGCTGTTGTCTCTAACATAGTTACTCCCTTTCATCTTTCATAAATTCTTATATAAGCTATTTCACCTTCAAATCCATCTATCTTAGATACATCTCCTGTATTACCCCAACGATTTGAGATATTGGGAATGAGTGTGTTTGTATGTACTATAAACTCAACAATTGAACCATTTGCAACTGTATACTGGTTAAGAGAATCTGTATGTTCATCATCTTTAACATCAGCTAAGACACATGGAATAACTTCTCCGCTCTCTAAGACAATATCAAACTCAGTTCCTATATCAGTTGAGTAGAATGAACCTAAAGCACAAGCATATCTATTACCAATCATATATATTCCCGTGTTATAATCAAGAAGAAATGTTGATTTCATAGCATATTGCTTTGAGCTTTTATCCCTAATAGTATCTGCGTCCATATAGGATTTAAAAGGCTTATTTTCTGGAACAGGATAATCTGTATACTTTTCCAAATATTCTTCAATTTCGCTCTCTAAACTCTCATATTCCCTAGCGATAATTTGTTCCATAGCTTCTTTTTCTTCTAACTCTTTTCGAGTCTTTTCTTTTTCAAGATTCTTCTTTAGGTCAGTAAATACTCTTGAATATATGTACTGACCTTCCTGTGCTGCTTCAGCAGTTTGTATATTATTTTGTCCCCATAAGGGGACTATACAAGTTAAAGCTGAAGCAGTTAATAACGAACCCGCTATTAATCTTCTCACCTTACTTATCTTTATCACCTGCTTTCTTTTAGTATGAAATTGATTAATTTCAATAGAATATTCTCTGATTACTAAATCATTTTTAAAAAATCTTCTTCTGAAATAATTGGGATATTAAGCGATTTTGCTTTCTGATTTTTAGACGATGTGGAATTTAGATCATTGTTAATAAGATAAGATGTTTTAGAACTTACAGAACCTACGACTGTACCACCATGAACAACAATATCGGATTTTAACTCATCACGATTTTTATAATGATTGACAGAACCTGTTACAACAAATGTTTTACCTTGTAATGTTTTTGGAGTTTCATCTAAGATTATATTAGGTTTATAAAATATAAACTCGTTTGCTAATTGGATTATTTCTGAGTAGTGTTCTTTCCAATAAGTATTAAGTGAGCTTATTAATGTATCTCCAACACCTGGTAAATATCTAAAATATTCTGCACCTTTGATCGTCATTCCATCAATAAATGTATCGAAATCACAATCAACTGCTTCTGCAATCATTTTACTTGCTGATTTACCGAGTAAGGGAATTGATAAACTGTAAAGAAAATGCTCAAGACTTGTCTTACGAGATTTTTCAATAGAACCAAGAAGCTTTTCGATAGACTTTTCACCAAAACCATCAAGTACAATCATATGTTTTTTATAGTCTGATAAATGATAAATATCTTTAATAGAAGTTACCCAACCAAACTTAATTAATCTATCGAGAGTAGATTCTGATAAACCTGAAATATTAAGAGCCGACTTGGATACGGCATGTGTAAGTTTACCAAGTAATCGTCCCTTACAATCCTCATTAGTACAATAAAGAACTTCTGAATCGTTATCCTTGATAATTCTTGTAGAAGCTCCGCATATTGGACAAACAGATGGTATATCAAGAAATTGTTTATTAGAACTATTCTGATTATCATAATCTAATTGTTCTGCCCATCTTACTGCTGGTATAATTAAATTTGCTTTATAAATACCAATTTTTTGCCCAATCCAAGGATTATCCATAATTTCTTCCATTATACTAATATTATGTAATGATGCACGACTTACTTCACTACCATCAATGTCTACCGTATTGAAAATTGCTACAGGTGTTAAAATTCCAGTCTTACCACAACTCCATTCAATATCTTTTAATATTGTTTCTACTGAATCATTAAACACTTTATAGGCAATACCATTTCTAAAATGATGACTTGTATTTCCAAGAGACTTTCCATATTCAACATCATCAAACTTAAATACCACGCCATCTTGAGGAAGATTATATTCTTTTGCTTTATCAAAACAATACTCAATAACTTCTTCTATATCCATTTCCGAATATCCTAGATTAGCATTAGGAACAACATCTAATCCCAATTCTTCTGCTTCTATAAGTGAAAATGTAAATGACTTGCTCTCTTTAGCACCTTCTACGACTTCCCAAGCATACCAAGATAGCTTTCTATCTTTTACTACTGATGTATCAAGATTTGATAATGTACCTGCTGCTAAATTACGGCTATTCTTATATTCTCCGTTTTTGTTAATCTCTGCAAAATCATCTAATTTAATTAATGCTTCACCATCAATTATATAAGTTCCTTCCTTATTAATATGTAATGGAACATTAGTAAACTGTTTAACGTGTTCTGTCACATCAGATCCAACTACACCATTTCCTCTTGATTCTGCTAAAACTAAATCACCATCTCTATAAGTAAGACGTACAGTTAAACCATCGAGCTTTACAGAAGCCACAAGATTATGATTATTTGCAAATTTAATAATCTCTTCTGTGCTGTGACACTTTTCAAGTGAAAGCATTGGTGTTTTATGAGTAACTTCTTTAATACTACTTAAAGTCGTTGCACCAACATTCTGCGTTGGACTATTTGATAATATGATACCAGTCTCTTCTTCCCACTGTCTTAATTCTTCTAACTTTTGATCAAATTCATAATCACTCATAATCGGTTGTCCAGTATTGTAGTAAACCTCTGATGCTCTGTTGAGTTCTCTAACTCTGGCTGCAATATCGAATTTATTCATTCATATCCTCCTATTTTTTCTTATACCACCTCTTATATAACCTCTGTCCACACCTATCACAATAATTTTGTCGAGGTACGCAATTATCAATCACATAATTACACATAGGACAATAACATTTATCATATCCAAGCAGTTATCTCATTGGTTTATTTTTCTTTTTTAATTCCTTATATTCCTTATATTCTTTTTCCGAAATAATATAAAAAGATGCCATAGTAATCACTTCTCCCTCTCTGGCTTTCTTCCACATGATTTAGCTTCGGTACAATATCCAACCTCGTCACATTTTGCATGAAAAAGATTATCTACAATCCACTTCCATTCATCTGAATATCCTCTCAAAGCATTACAAATATCTCTAAAAAGCTCTCTGTATTCCCAATATGCTCTACTGCACATACGTTGCCTACTCATATCAACAAGATTTCTAAGATTACGCTTGTCTACCATTTTTGATGAGTATGCTAATGGTAACGCCATAGTTGCATCTTCTACTGGTACTCCATTGTCAATCATTGTTTTTATAGTTCTGTTGATAGTATCCATTAATGCCTTCCATACAGGATAATATCCGTTTTTATCAATAGAACTTGGAGTAGTATATGTAAAACCATCACCTTTTGAATAATTAATATATCTTGTACTTGCTTGTAATCTTGTTGGTGCTCCACCAATATGTGTATAATATTCTCTTAAAACTTTAGCGGAATATCCATCAATAATCATTTCTACATTGACATATTCCATAACACGTCCATGCCCTGACTTAATACAGTCTAATCCACGCTTATAATTCTTTTCATTGTCAGAAACATTTGCTCCCCAACACACTCCTGCCCTTTGCCCCATTAATGTAATAGGATTCTTAGTTGTTTCTGGTAAAATTGTAATTGTTCCCATTTAATCCTCCTATAATAATTCTCCTATAATTTCTATATCTATTCTATTTCTTACTTTTTAAAATCCATATTCCGTTATTGTCCTTTTCGCAGAAATCTTCATAGTCTTCTTCATAATAATCATTTTTACAATTTATACAAATATGTTTATGTTTTAACCCAAATCTTACAATATGCATACTGCCACCAAATCCTCTATTAATAGCACACGCTGGACAATAATATTCTTCTGGAAACAATGTTGGACAAAAAAATGCACTTTTACTCATATTTCCTCCTATTATAACTTCCAATGAAAGTCCAATTTATTCTTCTTCACTGTCATCGCTTTCATTACTCGTACTAATATCAACACTAGCTTTAATACATGCAGGGAACAATAACGCCCACAAACACCATGCAGAACCAGTATATTTAATTGCAAAAATTACTGCTATTGATGTTGCAATCCATGCAGACGCATAAGCAATTGTCGTTGCGATATTTTTCATTAATATATTCTCCTTTCACCATCCAAAGAAACAGAAGCTTCAAACCTTCTTATGTTTTTCTGTTCCTTATACAGAACATTTAATTCTTGTTGCAACTTCTTTTTCTCCATAGGATTCTTACAATACTTTATTCTCTTTTTCAATGAAGAAATATTTTGTGCTGGTAGTTCATATTGAGAAATATTTTCAATCATATCAACACAGTATCCTGTTCTGAGTTCGTTGAATATATCCAAAATATGATTGTTTTCCTGTACTTCTATTCCTTTAAATTTTTGTTCTAATTCATTTTGTATTTGTGCTTCTGCTATATCTTTTAACATTTTTGCAATTTGAGGAAATCCATATCCAGATGCTAAAATCATTGCAGTTGATTTACTTAATTTTTCTATATTATCTATCACTTCTGTCATCTATTCACTTCCAATTTTCCCAATTTATAAATAATGAAATAATGGATTCTTACTATCTGTTTATCTGTTGATATCAACAAGATAATTTACTTTCTTATTATGTGCTTCAGCATATTCAATTTCAGATTTTGTTGAGCTTCCAATATATCCATTGACATTGATTACGAAAATTTCATCTGCCATATCAATTTTTCTCTTGTGCATATCATCTAACATAATCTTTTGCTCGTCTGTAAATACATCACCTGAATGACCAAAACATCCAACTGAAATCACAATATATCCTTTTAATGTAAGTTCTTTCTGAACTTTCATAAATTCATCTTTAAATTTTGTGCTACCACATAATGTAATCACTTTATAATCTTTTAATCCTTCACGGCATACACCTTCTACTGAATTCCCACACATAAATTGATTGCATTCTTTTCCTGGTCTTGGGCAACCCATATTCTTTATAACCTCCTTAATTTCTCAAAAAACTATCGCTTTTTAACCTATCTCTCATCAACCAATTCTTCTAACACACCACCAACTTCAGCAACAATAATTCCTACTGCTAATGGAATAATCGAACCGTTCACTAATGTTACAATTCCACCAATTACTCTGATTGCTGATTTTCCTAAACTAATAAATAAATGTCCTTTACTGTTCATTTCTAATTTCCTCCATAATTTCTTCTACTATGTGTTTACAATTTGATTCTGTAGAAGCAATTTCTTCGTATTTAATATTGTATTGATTTAACTTATCAATAATTTCTTTTCTCACTTCTTTTGCTTCGTCTTCATTCTGGAATCTTCCTTCGTTTTCATAAGAATGATGTCTTGTGAGTAGATAATTTCTATTATTGTATGAATTAAATACATTCAGTACAGTCTTATTAAAATCTTCTCCCAACACTTTGTCAGTGTTATATACAGCACACAAGATTAATGGAGAATCAACTACCATAACATGCACTTTATTCTTAACTCTACCCATTTTGAATGATTGTTTGCCAAACAAATATTCCTGGTGTTTAAATACTTCACCATTATTTTCATATACCTTATCCTTGGCAAACTCTGAAACATATTCAGCATTGATACCGTGTCTTTTTAATTGTGCTGTAATATCCATTGCACAGGTACTTTTACCTGCTGATGGTTCACCAAACAAATTTACAACAATTGTATCCATTTTTACCTCCAAATTCTACCAAATGAAAGAACGGTTTCTTGCTACTTTTAATCATCATCTTTACTGCTTCCTAACAGTCTTAAAAACAAATTGATGATATCAAGATATAAAGCAACTGCACTATCTATAGCATTATCTAAAGTTTTTGCATTATTTTGTGCTTCTGCCCAATCATATCCAATATATCCGCAGAATAACAATGCGACAATCCAATCCCACCATTTAGGTACATTACCAAATAAAATCATAATAAATTCAATTACTATAACTGCTGATAAACAAATAAATAATGTTTTTCCCATTGATAGAAATATTTCTGGTTTAATACTTGATACAATGATAAGCACAATGGTAATCAAAGTAGTCAAAATAAAAGCTTGTACAATGGATGACATATAATAATCCTTTAAGCAAATACTTAAAACTACACCAACTGGCAATACAACTAAGTTATATCCTATAAAACTCACAATTGGGTTGTCTGAAAACTCATTCATGCCAATACCTGCTAATGCAACTACAAAGTAGCCAATTAATACCATTGTTGGATTTAAGTTGCAAAATGTGTCCTGAAAAAATACACACATTATGGTATTCACCAAAAATCCCCAAAGTAAAATAACACCAATGACAATGTTGTACTGTTTTTCTGTTAATTTGTTATACATTATACTATTCTCCTTATCTTCTACATCTCACACTTCCACCAGCATCTATATCGCCTGATACGTTACCACAAGTTACAGAACCACCTACATCTAAATTTCCCTTAACATCCCCACTAATCTGACAACTACCACCGCAATCAATACTTCCTGAATTGCCGTGAACTTCTACTGAACCACTACAATCAATTTTGTTTACATCTCCTTCGATAGTAACTTTAATATCACCACTATTACACTCTTGAATTGCTTTACCATCTACAATAACCTTTCCATTGTTGATGACTACATTAGTTCCTGAACATGTGATTGTTTTACCATTAATAGTTATTCTGTTCATTTTTACCTCCTTAATTTTCACAAGAAACTGTCGTTTATTTTGTTTCGTATTTAGCTTTTAATCTTTCTAATTCTGCAAGTTCTTTTTGTTTAATTTCTTCTTCTTTTCTTATTCTCTCTTTTTCTTTGAATGGTGCTACGAATTTATCATTCATCAATTCAATATTCTTTTCGTAAATTTTCCCATCTCCATAAGAACGAAGTTCAGCTAAATAATCTTGAGCAATTTTTTCTGCTAATCTCCTATCATCATGATCAATATTGACAATAAAGCATACCCAGTTATTTTTAAGTAACGTACCTTGTCTTACGCTATTACATCTTAAATCATTATCAATATAGCAATTATACCTTTCAGGTTCTTCTCTCATAACCCATCTGTTTTCATCATCTTTACAATCAAATAAAACTTCATGACAGTATTTTAATGATACTTTTGATAAATCTTTTTCATTAGTTAAATCTTTTAATGGCTTTACATAGTCACCATCCCCACATAAACAGCAATATTTTTCTGCATCTTGACGATTGTTGAAATATCCGACTACATACCAGTCACTATAACAACCACCAAATACTCCATAAACCATATTTGTACCTCTCTTTCATATAAAGGACAGACATAAAATCCGTCTTTCATTGGCTTTTTGAGTCTCTGAAATGCCCTATTTATGGGCATTCCAAGACTTCAGTTTTTTCTACCACGCCATTTTTAATTACATTTGTTGGCACATTACTCTCTATTATTGATGTCATTAACATCATCCAAGTATTTCTATTGTTATGACTTGTTCTAATACACTGTAAAAATGCTTCTGGTTCAGCTAATAACAAACATCTCTTCTTTGCTCTAGTCAACAATGTGTAAAGCATACAGTTATCAAGAAGCTGATGATGTGTATTATCAATAATACCAATTACTGTCTTTCGACCAGCACCCTGCAATTTATGTACTGTCATAGCATAAGCAAGATCCAAAGCAGCTAATTCTTTCTTTGTGTATTCAATGATTTTGTCTTTTCCAAAAATATCAGTGTAAGTTACTTCACAATACTCTTCTTTTTTCTTACCTTCGTATCTTTCACTGATTTTAGTGACATAACCTATTTCACCATTGAATACATTCTTGTCATAGTCATTAACTGTTTGCATTACTTTCGCACCAAGTTTAAATGTCGTATCAAATCCATCAATGCTCTGTAATACGTCTCCAAGCAACTCATTCTGAATAACCTTGTTAATCTCAGTTGTACTATTTAAGCAATCCTTTCTACGAGGAACTGCAATTACAACATTGTCTATTCCATCTGACTCTACAGACTTTATAAATGTCTTCACAGCTATATTGAAAAGAGATTGTCGATTTGTACGGAACATATAATACATATCCTGTAATTCACCATGAATAATTCTTGGTTGTAACTTTTCCGATATAGGATTGATATTCTCTCTAATCTTATTAGCGTCAACAAGTATTCCTGACTTCTCAGCTTGTCTCATTGGTTTTACTAATTTACTTACTACTGAATCATCAAACATTTCTATTAAATCTGAGAATACATTACCAAATCCGATAGGTGGTAACTGCTTATGATCTCCTGAAATAATAATTCTTGTATTATCTCCAATTGCCTCAAGCCAATGTAAAAATAAACTGGCATTAACCATACTTCCCTCGTCAAGAAATGCAACATCTGTAATCAAATGATTATCCTTATTGTAAGTAAAATCATTTAAACCTTGGCATCCAAGTGTTCTATGAATAGTCATTGCAGGAAATTCTGTTGCTTCTGTAATTCTTTGAGCTGCCATTGCTGAAAGTGCTGAAGCTGTCATCATATAATTATTCTCCATATAAGCCTTAACAATTGCTCGCATTATTGAAGTCTTACCAGTACCAGCTTTTCCTGTTATTAAGCTCACTGTTCTGTGCAAACTATTATGAATTGTATCTAACTGTTCTACTACATAACCAAAGCCTTGTTCTTCTTCTGCATGTTTTATAGCTAATTCAATAGCTTCATCAGAGATATTAATTGTAGTGTTGAGTTTTGATTTATTTAATATCAAATGATAAATCTGCATCTCAATATCGTAATAATACTTCAGACCAATTCGACCATTATCAATATGAAGAAACTCATTATTTTCTAATAGCCAATCAACCTTATTACAACACTCATATACGTTATTACTGATCGCTGATCTTAGGATCTTTTCAGAACACCATGTATGTCCCTTACTTTCTCCTAAGTCTTTAAAATAATATTGAACAAAAGCTACAAGTCTCTGAGTTGAATCAATCAATTCTGGTTTTAATTTTAATGCAAGGTCATCGCATTTCTTAAAACCAATCCCGTCAATTTTCGTCATCAAGTATGGATTTTTCTCTAACTCTTGCTTTAATAAAACTGGATTAGGTTCTTCTGATAATAACTTTTTAATCATTGCATATGTAACACCAATTGGTTTAAGCATTGAAATAATGTCAGAAATAAGATAGTTATTGATTATCTTCTCCTTGATTTTGTTCCATGTAATCTCTCTTACGCCCTTAACAAGACTGTAGTCAATTGTTTTCAATGTGCCATTTGCAACATCATTAACCACATTTGGATAAGCATTTATTAAATTGTCAGCCATCCATTCAGGAATCATTGACTTTAAAAATAATAATTGCGTCTCTCTACTCTGTGGGATAATTGCATATATGGCAATCGGCACATACTGATCACCATATTTTTTATCCTTTTTATACTTTGCTTTAACTACATATTCTCCACCAACAACTAAGTGCTGCATCTTACCTGCAAGTTTACTCATCTTTTTATTCTCTTCATCAGGGGTTTTATTATCACCAAACGGATCAAATGCTTTTGTTGGTTTTGTAAAGAATGGAATATCATCGGTTGTTGAAAATCCAAAGACACCCCATGTCGAGTCATCTGAATAGTATTGCTCATATGTAATTATTGCAGTGAATTTATAAATCTCATCTTCATCCAATTTAGACTGATACTCCTTTCTTTCTTACATACTCAAGCCATTTACTGTAAGGCTTTAATTTTTCTACAATAACTTTTTCTTCACTATCTTTTTTACAAAGAATTGCTACTTGTTGTCCTTTTTTTACAAGGTCTTCATATTCTTTTAATTGACTGTGCCATACAATTCCTTCAACAAGTCCAAAACTTGAATAGATATTTATATAAGCAAACTGCTTACCATTCTTATCTTTTTTCTTCTGAACCTTTGCAATAATTCCAACTAATGTACACTTCTCACCATCAGGAACATCTTCAAATGGTGTTAAAAATGTATAAGCTGCATCAAAAGGATTGTCATTAATGAATACCTGTAATGTTTGGAACTCCCAAAACTGTTCATCCTCAAGATATTTTTTGTTATCATCTATGTACTTTTGGAATCTTACCTTCTGATTTTCTTCAAACTGTATCTTTTTCAATCTGTTATATTCAGTAAGTAGTGCTTCCTTGTCATATACAATTCGTTTTCCAGATGAAGGAATTACGTACTTCTTTAAGTCAATATTCCAATCTTCTTCGAGTTTCTTATAGGTAGGCAATGATTGAACTTCTGAGAATTTTAATGGTTGATACTCTGATTTAAGATATGATATAAGTTTTTCACGCTTATTTTTGCAAGGAATTGCACCAGATTTTATCAGTGCAATAACAGATGCCTTACCTAAGGAAAGTCTCTGAATCAAATCATTAAACGATTTGTATATACCATTATTCTCTCTTTCTTCGATAATTTGCTTAGAAAGTGATTCACCAATTCCACCAATAGCAGATAATCCAAAAAGAACCTTATCTTTATCAACTGTGAAATTCATTCCAGAATGATTGATATTCGGTGGCATAATATCCACATTAAAATACCTTGCATCAAGAATGTATTTGTTAATTGCTCCTGCTTTATCCTTATTCTGATTGAATAAAGCTTTGAAAAAATATGTTGGATAATGTGCTTTGAACCAAGCTGTCTCGAAACAAAGAACTGCGTAACTATAAGAATGCGATTTGTTAAATAGATAACCGCCTTTTTGTGACAATTCATTCGCAATTTTATCAGCAATTTCTTTAGAATATCCGTTTGCTACAATTTCACCACGAAGAATTTCTGACTCTTTCTGTACTAATTCAACTATCTTTTTTCCAATCGCCTTACGGAATAAGTCAGCACCACCGTATGTTCTTCCACCAAACTTCTTAACAATATCAAGAAGCTGTTCCTGATAAATCATACAGTAATTTGTGTCTTTTAAAATTTCATCCATATCTGGATGAATTGATGGTGGTCTACTTCCACCTGTTGCCATTTCAACATACTCGTCAAGTGCTCCCATACTATCAGGTCTATATAATGCCAAAATAACGGATATAACCTCAAAGTCTAACTGTTCAAGCTTTGGTTTTAATCGAATAAGCAAATCTTTCATTCCTGCCGATTCAACCTGGAACACACCATTGGTCTTACCACTTGCCAATAATTCATATGTAGCTCTGTCATTCTCAAATTCTGGATTATTGATATCATAATCCCAAGGATCTAAGTGTAAATCATCCTTAATTTCCTTCACAAGATTAAGTGTTGCTACTCCAAGAAGGTCAAACTTTACAATTCCAATGTCTTCTACATAATGTTTATCAACTTGAATTACATGCTCGCCCTTAGTTCCTATTTTCATTGGCATATAGTCATTAATTGTTGTATCAACGATTCCAACACCACCAGCATGAATAGAAACGGTTTTAACACGACCACTTAAATGCTTTGCAATATCAAACAAATCAGCATATTGTGGATTGTCTGCGAGTAAATTTGGATTTGCTTTCATACAGTCATCCCATTTATCGAATGTAAATTTCTGTGAAAGTTTTTGCATCTGATTATATGGAAATCCAAGTATTTTACCAACGTCAGTAATTGCAACTGTTGGGGTGATATACGAGTAGTTAATAATCTGGCATACTCTTTCTTCTCCATATTTGTCTACAAGGTAATCAATGATTGCATCTCTGTTACCAACATCTGTATCAATATCTGGAAGTCCTACTCGTTCAGGATTTAAGAATCTCTCAAAAATGAGTCCATATTTAATCGGATCAATATCCGTAATATGACAACAATAACAAACTAAAGAACCTGCTGCACTTCCTCTTCCTTTACCAACTTCAATTCCCAGTTTCTCAGCAGCCTTGATAAAGTCCCATACAAACAAGAAATAACCATCGAACCCCATTGAATGAATAATACCCATCTCGTAGTTCAACCTAGTTCTTCTTACTTGCTGTTCATCTTCACTAAGATTGTCGTATCCTCTATCTTTCCAACCTTGTCTAACTAAATGCCATAAGAATTCATTGTTATCTCTATATCCATCAGGTAATGGGAATGTAGGTAACTGTGGTTTCTGAAATGGCATATCTACATTTTCAATTAAATCTGCTACTTTATTAGTATTCTCCAATCCAAGACATACATTTTCATATCCAATCTGACTATCCATAATTTCATGAATTTCATCTTCAGATTGCATATAGCAACCTTCATACACCTCACTATTTTCGATAGCATTTTTGTCGTTGTTACTACTTTTTCTACCAATCTGAATAAGCTTGTCCTGATAATACAAATCTTCTTTTTTAGGTGCATGACTATCTGTTGTAATGATAAATGGGGTATTTGTTCTTTTTGAAAGTTCTAAAATTTTCTGATTATATGAACACTGATCCTGGTGAGAATGCGACTGCATCTCAAGGAAGAAATAAGGAAAAGCTTCTTTATATTCATTAACATATTCAATACACTTCTCAAAATCTAACTCTCTCGCTAACTTGCTTGCTAAACAAGCAGAAGAAATAACAAAATTCTCAGCATAGGGTTTAATATCTTCTACTGTGCATCGTGGTTTAAAATAAAACCCTTCAAAATTACTTTTTGTAATAACTTTATTTAAGTCTTTTCTGCCTTGCTCATTTCTTATCAAACAAATCAAATGAAAATATTTATTGTCTTTATCCTTAATAGTAATATCTTCACATTCGTATAACTCACATCCATATATCATTTTAATATCTGGATAGTCTTTTTTAATTAGGTCAAAATAAATATGAGAATATACATTTCCGTGTTCAGTTATAGCAAATGCCTTTAGCCCTATTTCTTTTGCTCTGTCCAACATTTCTTTTGGACTACCATATCCATCAAGTAATGAATAATATGTATGGTTATGTAATGAACTATACATAACTCACCTCCTACCAATCATCGTCTTCATCGTTACTATTTGTACTAATAACAGCTACATCTTCGATAATAATCTGTGGTGTTCTAATACCGTTATATTCGTTTATTGAAGGTTTTCCGACAATATTAAATGTAATACTATCATTATCATCCCATGCGTTTTGAAGAAAATCATATAACTGATTACCTTCTTTACATTTGAACTGAATATATTTAATATCATTCACCATAAAACTGATAGTATCTTCGTTCTTGCCAAATACTTCAAAACAATCTCTTGTCAATGATATATTCTCTATTGCAAGCATAGGTTCATCAATTCCTTGACAAATAATATCTTCAAACTGTGATAACTTAATAATTAAAGGGATTGTGACATGATTAATGTCTAAGATAAAATCTACACGATATGTAGAATCATACTCAGTATCTCTAAGAATACTGTTCATCATATTTATTGCTTTTTCTTTATTATCGACTGGCAAATCTACAATACCAAAAGCATTTGCATGACCTTTACCATTAATAATACCTGTTGAATTAACAATATCTTTAAAACTATCAATTGGGCTATTATCAATATTTCTTGCACTACCACCAAATACAGTTGTTTTTGTCTTTTTATCAAAATGTTTCTTTAGCAGAATGCAAGGTTTATTATATTGCTCTGCAATTTTAATTGCTACAACACCAGTTAATCCACTATCAAGTAAGTCAGATACATCAACCATAATAACTTTATCATCAATTGGAAGATTATCTACAACTTCTGAAATGGCTTTTACGCCTTTTTCTTTCATTTTATCTTGTCGTGATTTTGCATTTTTACAAAGTCTAGCAGCTCTATTATAAATGCTTTCTTGAATTGTTTCTGCTGGCTTATTCTTTGTGGCTCTTTTTTTATATTCAAAGAACTCATCTTTTTCAATAAAAGCTCTAAATAACAATTCCTTTTCATCACTTGAACCGATACGAATCATTCCGTTCAAAATAGGTGTTATATACCATTGGATATTGTGAATATTAACCTTACCATTTATACTGTAATCTTGTGCTTTAATAAGTGCCTGAAAACATTTATTTGTAATATTGAGTAATCCAAGATTTGTAATATATCTTGTCTCAAATGAACGCATATCCATAACATCACTTATATTTGCCAATGCACACAAATCTAAATAGTCATCTGCAAACTCATTCCATGTCTCAGCATCTAATGCTTGTAAAAACTTATATACAACACCTGCTCCACAAAAATCCTTATTAGAATAATTGTCACTCATTTGATTATTTACAATCAATGCATATGGATTTTTTTCTTCTGACTCATGGTGATCAAGAATAAGTATATCAATACCCTTTTCTGAAAGCTCTCTGCACTGTTCTGTGTCATTTGTACCAGCATCAGGGATAATCAATAATCTTGTATCATCAGATATCACAATATCATCATCTAGTCCATGTGCCTTTGCTCTTGCATGTAATATGTAATTAACTGGATAATCAGCATTCATTTTCTTAATATAAGAATACATCATAGCTGCTGAACAAAAACCGTCTGGATCTTCATCAATAAGTATTTCAATTTTATCCTTGTTATTAAAGTGTTTCATAAATAACTTTACTGCTTTATTCATGTTATCCAAATTTTCGTATGAAATTAAAACATCTTCATCTAAGTTGAGATATTTTTCATAATCATCAACTCCTCTATTTCTTAAAACTTCCTCTAATACATTGGAAGTATTATTGTCGCTATTTTCATATAATTTATACTTCAAATACGCACCTTCCTATCTTAATCTGTATATATTATTCTCTACTAAGTGCTTCCATTTAATAGGATCATCTGTTGGTGATTCTTTTTCATTAAGAATATTGTCTTCATCAAACATGTAATAAAGTGGAACACCATCAGGAAATCTTTCTGCTAGTTCCTCCAATTCTTCTTTTTTTACATCTTTGTCTAAACATAAAATTATATCAACACCAAGTCTAACTAGCATATCAATTTGATATTGTGAAAGTTCCTTTCCACCTGTACCACCAGTGTTTTGATAACCATAACTCCATGCTTGTTCAACAAATTTTTCAGATTCACCAACATAAATCCTTCCTGTTCTTTTTATATAAGGAAGAGTTTTATACAATCCATATATAATCTTTGATTTTGCACATGGCTCTAAATAAATATATTTATTCATTCCATCAGGTACTTTTCTATCAAAATATCTTGCTTTTACACCGACTAAATCTCCTAATTCAGAACGAATAGGAATTGTGTATCGGTTTGTTTCTTCATCAAAACCTATCTCAAACTCTCTTTGTGTTTCATAATCTATATGGTCTTCGTAGAATAAATCATTCACATAAGGCTTATAATACGAAAGTATTTTCTCCGAAATAGGTTGTAATGGTTTTTCTTTCTCTTCTGATATATTAGAATCCATATCTTCTAACATTTTCAGTATTTTAAAACTATCTGGAATATCCTCTTCAAAATCGTGATAATAGGACATTCCTATTTCTGAGCATATTTCCTTTAATCCTTCTGGAAATGTAAGGTCTTTGACATAACACACAAGATCAATAATATCTGTTTGTCTGTTACCCTTTATCATTTGTCGAGTTTTATTCAAGCAGATAAGGGACTCATTATTGTATAAAATAATTGCTCCTTTATTATCTCCATCAGGATTACCAGCAGTCCAATATGCTCCAACTGAATGATATTTGATATGGTGGCAACCAACGGATTCTAATATCTGTTCACAATAATTATTTTCATATATATAATTCTTCAACTCTTTTACATCCAAGCTGCCACCCTCCAATTAGTCACTATTTTTTGGTTTTTTAATGATATAACCTATATTTCTCCAAATATTTAAGTTCAAATCAATCTCAAATAGCATAATCTTGTCCTTACTACCTGCTCTGTTTTTATCTGGTTTGATACAAAAATATTGTTTACTTAAATCCAAATCCTCCGTCACTGGCTCACCCCAAGAATCACATTCTAAAACAACTTGATACTTATGGTATTCTTCCTTATTTAACTTTTTACCAATATTCAGAATATCAGCTACATGCTTTATCTGCTTTGCATTGGCAATGTTATTACTACTCAAACTAAAAATATCAGTAAACACCGTATCATCACTTAACTGGAATACTGCATATCCACTCATACGAAGTTCTTTTGTTAATTCTTTCAATTTAGTTGCAAACTGTTTAATCTGTGACCAATCATCAGTGTTATAACCTTTTAACGTGTCATAACCATAATATTTAATGTTCTGAACCATCTTTGCTTTACGCAATTCAAATTCAATTCTCTCAGGGCTATAATCATCTCCAACATCTTTAAACATAACTTTACCCTTACGGTCACTACTATCAATCCAATCTGTAACTTTTTTTACATTCCAATATTCCTCTGACGTATCTTTTATTCTCTTTATGTAATCTTCATTGCTTTCAAGATAAACACCATTATCGTCAATTTTTCTTCTGATAATGTCACCATTTTTATCATGATAAACACCTAATACAATCTCTTTTTCAGGCTTTGTAATATGTACACCATGCAATTCTTGAAACTCTTTATTGTTAATAACAGTCGTAATAAGACAACTACGAAGATCTTCTTCGTCCATCTCATTACTCATAAGAAAAAAGTTCTTATTCTGCACAAGTGCTACATAAGCTGCTAAAAGTACAAGTTTTCTTGTTTTACCCTCATTAGAAAGGAATCCTTCAAATAGAACCTTTGTTTCTCTAAGACCAAGAAAAAATTCGTTATACATATACCAAGGGAAAGGTAAGCCGAAATTTGGCTTTTCAAGATATTTGTCGATTTGAGATGAGTTTTTATCAGTAAGTTCAACGGCTTCTTCACCAGCATTAATTACTGTATTTATCTTATCTGCTTTTGTACGGATAATTCTGTAAATGTCATTTGGCGACATTTTATCAAAGTTTCTATGAGATAATATCTTTTCAACAGGAAACCCATTTCTTCCATACTCTCTTACCAATGAATATTTCTTAACAGTATCAAAATAATTTTTCACATCATTTTCATCTGCCAAGGTCATAAACCTTTGAAGTGTTTTCCAACCTTTATACTGCTTATATAATTTAAGTCGTTCTTCATTCTGACTCATAAACACATTCATTTTTGTTTCATCTAATGTTTGTGAAAATGTAAGAAAATAAGTTTCAAGATTATCATAAAAGAACTTTGTCGCAGGATCAGAGAAATCATACTTGCTTCTCATAAATGTGCTGTAATTTACAATCAAGTCTAAATCCTTTGCTATAGAACCAACAAATAGGATTTCTGCTTGCACATTACAATCTTTTAATTCATGTTCATTATCCAATATTATCTCCTATCCAAAAATATCATCCACCAAGCCTGAAATATCATCTGTATCAGTCTTACTATCTTTGGATACATTAGTATAACCAATTGATTGACTGACAATATTCTGTGATTTTTCTGTTTCTTTCTCAGCTTCAAGTATTTTCTGTTTTTCTTTCCACCTTAGATAACTGTCATATTTATTAACCAAAATGGATAAATCATACGAAAGTCGTTGTTCTGGTTGCATATGAATACCTTTTACTTCATTCTTCTTTGCAATACCATTAAGCATATCTATTTTTCTTTGCCACATATCAAGTAAGTCTGAAGGTGGAATACCTACCGACATCCCTTTAAAAGTTCCATTATAAATGTTACCCAACTTCTGCCATACGGTAGTAGGGATAATTGTCAAATCATATGCTTCTTTAATAAACTCAAATATCTCGTCTTGTTCTATTGCTACTGCGAGATGCGAATATGTATCTTTTTTTATAGAATCAATGTGGTCATATACCCAAGTCCATTTTGCTGATACGTCTGCTCTTTTATTAGCAATACGCTTCTGACATATATTGATAAAGCAACTACTATGATATGTTTTTTTATCATAGTAGATTGCATCGTCAATATTATTCTTGTTTATATAAAGGTTTTCTCCGCAACAACCACATTTTCTTTTAACACCATTTTTATTGTTACCTGTGTATCTTGCCATAATCCTACCTTTACATAAGCCAAATTTAATCAAACATTGCTAATACTTTATTAAGAATCTCAACATCAGTTACATTCTTGTATGCTGTAGGAAGTCCTGCTGCTTCAAGCTTTTCCTTCATGGCTTTCTTCTCAATTGGTGGAAGTGCATTTCTTTTAGCAATGATTTCTTTCTTAATCGCTTCAATATCTGCATGTCCATCATTAGATGTAGTATCCTCTTCAGTTGGTTCGCCAACCTGACCAAGAATTTCCTTTCTATAAATATCCTGCTCAATATCAACAGCTTTTGTTAAATCATTCTTGAGAACGAATTTTGATTTTCCTGCTGTTTTATCAATAACTGCCTGCCAGTCAACCAATGTTGGATCTTCAATAGTTACATAATCATCATGTACATGGGTTCTATCCTTTTCAATCCATGCACAAACTGTTCCGTCTTCATTTCTAAACATACGAATCTCAGTCTTAACATTGTGATCCATTCCTTTAAATCCATCTGGAATCTTTCTTCCAGTAACCACACTCTGAGTTGTTCCATCAGGTAACTTAATTGTTTCCTTCTCATCTGTTTCTCTTGCAGTTACAATATAATGAACACCAGATGACATTAAATCAAGAATTAAATCCTGACCTTTAAAATTAACAGTCTGGTAATCCTTTAATTCCATTCCAGCCCCTTCAATTTTTACGAGCCTAGCATCTCCTACAAGTCCATCTTTATCAGCTTTAACCTTATTTCTCTTTTTAGAGAACTCTACTAATCCCTGTTTTGTTGTTAAATTAAGAATTGTAGTACCATCAACAACAATTGCATCTGCTCTAAATGGTTCTCCATCCGCATCTACAACAACATCATCTGTTTCATTGCCATCATCGTCTAACTCATAGAAATCTTCATTATTCTTTACCTTTGCAATATACTGTCTTACTTCTCCAAGAGACTGTGTATAAACAATATAAATATTTTCAAGATTTACACCATTTGCTTCTAAATCGCCAAGGTAATCATCAATTGAACCAGACTCAGGATCAAGATATAAAACTCTGAAAGGCTTTCCATCAGGACGCTTAAAATACGCAAGTTGCATTGCCATAGTTGATTTACCTGTAAATGGTTTACCATATAAAATCATTCCTAATTTACTTTCTGTTACTGATGCTTTTCTTGCTTTTGCCATTAAATAATTCCTCCGTAATTCTATAATATTGATTTATTGGAACGCCATTTCTGACGTTCCACTTATTCTCTGTTATGAGAATTAATCCCACGCTTCATCGTCTCCATCATCGAGATCTGTTTCATCTCCCCAATCGTCATTAGAGTCAGAGCCAAAACTCTCCTCTGCCTTATTTGCATTCTTAATCTTTGCAATAGCCTCTGTTACATTCTCCTCTGTGTAAAGTTCCTTATCAATTGAAGAACCCTTTGCTCCTGTGATAATAAACTCTCTCTTTGTAGGTGCAGATACTTTCTCAATACTGTCCTCTTCACCCCAATTGTCATCATCATCTGTTGTAACTGTCTCTGTCTGAGTAGAGGAAATCATATGTCCACTTACCTTGATTGCGTTATAAGGACTAAGTGACTTCTTAAACTTATTAGCAAGTGCCTTGTCCTCAATAATGAACTGAACATCCTCGATATTGCTGTATGTAACAATCTTCGCAAGGACAATGAATCTACCTGTTGGCTTATCGTTATCATCCTTTTCCTGCTCAATTCCCATAAAAATAATTACCTGGTTGAAATCATTTTGCTTCTCGAACTTCTCATCATTAAAGTTTACCTCTGAGCAAAGTGAAATCTGATTTGGAACAAGCTTTGTAGATGTTCTCTTGTTACCCTTATCATCTGTAAAACTGCTATAATCAAGATTTCCACGAATAAATACACTTGCACCATCCTTCAGATTATCTTTAACTTCCTTACAAGCATCAAAATCTGTAAGAACCTTCTTGTCATTAACTGTCTTTCCTTCTGAGTCAACCTTCTTCTTTACACCGATATTCTTTCCAATTAAGCGGAAGCCCTCACGGTTATAGGAAAATCTATCAGCCCAAGGTACTTTAACTACCTCTGCTTTTTCTCCCTTTTTCTCAGCTCTCTTAGAAAAAGATACTTTTTCCTGCTCCATGCCCTGAAGATTAACATATAATGTTTCACCATCAAGATAGCTTGTTCCGAAGTTTAACATTCTCATAGGCTTTCCAGTCTTTGTCTTAATCTCCTTGAAAGCTGTGTCCTTTTCCATACCAGATACAATTCCCTTTAACTGGAACGCACCCTTTGTCTCAGGTAAATCAAATAATCTTCCTTTTTTCTTTGTTTCTGCCATTTTAAAAATGTCCTCCTTATAATATGTAATAAAATTTAATAAATAACTTATATATAAACGCCCACTCAGGACGGAACATGGAAGTAAATCTATATGAAAATTTATCCATAAACAGTGATTTTTGAGTGTAAAAACCCAAGGGTATGCTGTTTCACCACCCATATTTTTATTCGCTGTTCAGTTATTTATTTTGGAAATTTTGACTTGATTAAGTCGGATCAACTATTCGATATGCCAATCTTTTATCTGTAAAGATTTCTTCTCCATTATCTTTTAATTTCGTTATGTTACAAGACAAATGCATTTCATCATATTCCAGATTTGAAATTTTACAATTAGATTGGATACTGTTTCCTTTCATAACTTTTGACTTGAAGAAAACTGCCTTACCATTATAATTCTTATGTGCATCACAATAAGTATCCCAACTGTCTGCCTCAACTACTCTTGACTGATGATCTCTGATGATATTATTTTCATCAATGATTAGATTTGTTTCAATTACTTCTATGCATATCACCTCTATTCATATATTCTCTATTTTACATTTGGAAATTTTAAACTGAATTGTTCAAGATTAAGAACTTACTTTGTTCTTCATAATATTCAGTATTGTATTTAACATATTCTCTGTGGTCGTGAAATCTCCACCTAAACAAGAAGCAGTTGTCTTTATTTCATAAGTCCAATCAGCTTTATTACTTGTTGATTCTACTGGATAATCCATATATAATATTGTTCCTTTTGGAACAACAATATCATTGTATTTATTCTTGTAATCTTCTTTTAAAACCTTTAACCACTTTTGACAACCTTTATTATATGATTTATATCTTGCATCACTTGTATATACATGAAAATAAGGTTCAGATGGATATTCAATTCTCTTAAATTTGTTAATTACAAGTAATACTCCATCAGATATTCTATAAAGGTCTTGATAATCTGTTTCTGCTAATATCTCTATGTATATCACCTCACTTATATATTCTCTATTTATACAGTAATTTTTACTTTGATAAGTCTATATGGCTGATAAGCGTTTGGATATTTCTCTCTATCCACTTTACTGATAAACATATCATATGGTCTAATACATACTCTCTGATCCTTTAAGCTCTGATACACAACCATCTTTTCTTCAGTTTCTGTATTAATCCCAATGGCAACAATCTTATAGAAACCACCTTTGAAATGTTGTACTGTGTCTCCTGGTTGAAAATCTCTATCATATGTAAACGTCAAATCACCTTTTTCACCCCTGCTCAATATGTCCTAATATCTCAACATTCATTGTGATAAATTCACCATGTTTTAAAAGTTCGTCCTTTTCAATCAGTGTCACCTTATCAACTAAGTAACCTTCCTCTTTTTCTTCACAAGTAACTATCTGACCTGACTTCCAATTATTTGCAAAGTCTTCATTAAATCTAAATTCTGCCACTTTCTCACCTCCACTTGTACATTCTTTTCTTATTTTTTACTTGTTTCCCATAAACATTCCAATATATTAGTTTTGTTTTTATTTTGGAATTTATAGTCCGTTTCATAATCTGTGAAACTAATTGTTGCTTTTTCCTTATGTTCTATTTTCCCAGTTATAGGATTCTTTTCATCTAAACAATTAATTTCTATCTTTGCGTCATTTAAATTTGAAATATCAATTCCGATATTTATACTTTCTGATTTGTCTTTAATAGTACATTTTGCATCTATATGTATATTCTCTAATTTATCAAGAATAATATCTGATAAATTTATAAGATCCTCTATCTTTCTCACCTCCTCAAAATGTTATTCTCTTACCATCTTGGGAATTTTCCATTATGTTCTAATCTGATTTTATTAAGCATATCAGCCAATCCAAGCATAAGCATTTCAATTTCTTCTACGCTATCAAAATCATAAAACTCTTTTGTACAAATCCCACGTTTTGTACCAGTTGATAGTCCATATTTTGTGCCATCAACTAATCTATATGTAAAAATAATTTCTGCATCTTTACTATCTTTCTGCATTGATATTCACCTCCTCGAGATCCTAATGAAACAGTGATTTCTTTCTATTGTTATATTCTCTGTTTCTCGATATTGATGTCATAAAACCATTGATTTATAAGGGTTTTCAGCACCTCATATTTGTTATTCTCTAAAATTCATTGAAAATTAGGGATTTTTGCTCGATTTGAGCATTTTTGAAATTTTTGACCTTTGAAACCCTTATAAACACTAGGTTTGTAAAGCCAAAGAAATGTCAGTTTCCTTCGACTCTATTTCTTCACTGTTACATTAAAAACTGACCTTAAAATACAGATAATCAACCAAATACCAGTTGCAATAGACCACTTAAATGTCAAACCAAAGCACATTGTAATAAGCTTGATTATTCCACATATAACAATCCAACTAAGCCCATAACAGAATGCCAAAATTGTAATGACAATAACTGCTGTTACGCCACCTTTTGCTAATTTTTCTTTTAAATTACTCATATATATTCTCCTTTACGCTTCAAAATTGAACTCATCAGACAAAATCTTGTTATTAATAATCTTCTGATAAATATCTACATACATCTCATCTTTATCTCTGTTATAAGTAACTTCTGCATATCTGTTACCCATTGGCTGTCCCCAAATAGTACACTTCTTATAACCTAACTCATGTGCAAACCACACAAGATCCAACTGGTCAATACTGATGTTTTCACTCAATGTCTGAATCACTGCATTCTTTGCAGCTTTTTCAAATTCGTAACTTGTCATTTTAATTGTCCTCTCTTTGCTTTTATATTATCCAAATACTTTTTCTTTTCTGCTTCAACAGCCTTTTTGAAATCAAAATCGTCAATTCCGTCATTATATGCTTTATAATTTTCGTAACCGTAAATCAGATTTTCCGCTTTAACTGCTCTATCTCTGTAATTTTCAACATCCTTCTTTAACTTACGAATACCACTATTGAGTCTTTTGATTTCATCTAAGTCTGAAGCGTTGTAATATTTAATCATTTTATAATACATAGAACGAATCATACTTTCTTTCAACATTTCTGATTGTTCTTGTGATATGTCCTGCTTTTTACATTTTCGATAACTTCCAAGAGATGAGCCTAAAATTCCAATATGCTTTGGTGTATTTTCAAGTATGTAGTCTTTATGTTCATTCCACAATTCTTTACCAACCACCAAATAATTGTAATGCCCATACCATGATTTCTTTGCATCAGACTTAAAATCCTGAATAGTGACTTTTATCTCATAACATTTAATAATTCCTTTTGAGTCCATTGTCATAAAGTCAACTATTTCATCTCCATGACCATTGTTATAGAAACCAATTGTGATTTCTTCACAACCATATATTCTCTTGATTCTGGTATCTTTTTGTAATGCAGCTTCAATATCTAATGTTTCTTGGCGTTTTGCCAACCAGTCTCACCTCCTCGCAAGAAATCGAAATTTACTTCGTTTATCTCCAACTGATACTGTAATACGATTCATTATATTGATTGCCAGTTTCAACTTTATAACCAAATTCCTCTAATTTCTTTCGTGTTTCAGGTTTTAAACAACCATCTTCACTGATTGAAAATTTGCCATCTGCAATCGCATCTCTAATCAATTTTGATAACTCTGCTAATTGCTGTGTAGTGCAATTATCAATTGCATTATTTGTCATTTTATTTGCTTCTGATGCAGACGGAATAACATTCTTTGGTGACTGAAATTTTGGCATAGAAATGATTGGAGTAACTGCATCTTTACAACAATCTATATCGCTACAGCCTATACAAAATTTATAACTTCTGCTAGTTATTGGGTACTTACAAGTCATTTATTCATCCTCCTTTTAAACCTGTTTATATAACTGATTTTGGAGCTTTCC
>ERZ773116.789-NODE-789-length-33361-cov-10.275986_pt1 | contig 33361 bp, 29 predicted proteins | sample MGYA00580563_ERZ773116 | MGnify/ENA primary metagenome ERZ773116 (study PRJEB29015, sample SAMEA2737864) | human gut metagenome | biome: human gut; feature: human-associated habitat; material: faeces | place: China | collected 2012 ... | reverse complement strand
AAATTTTAAAAGGTATTAGAGATAAATATGAAGCACATCACAATGTAAAAATTACTGATGAAGCAATTGATGCAGCAGTTAAAATGTCTGTAAGATATATAACAGATAGATTTTTACCAGATAAAGCAATAGATTTAATAGATGAAGCTGCATCAAGAGTAAAAATGAAAACATATACAGTTCCAGATAATTTAAAAGAAATAGAAGAAAAACTAGAATCTTTATCTAAAGAAAAAGATGAAGCAATTCGTACACAAGATTTCGAAAAAGCAGCAAGCATAAGAGATAAAGAGCATACAACAAAAGAAAAATTAGAAAAAGAAAAGAAAAAATGGGAAAATAAAAATAGTAAAAGTGTTACAACATTAACAGAAGATGATATAGCTGAGGTTATTTCAAGTTGGACAAATATTCCTGTAAAGAAAATAACTCAAGATGAAAACGAAAAATTGAAAAATTTAGAGCAAACATTACATGAAAGAGTTATAGGACAAGATGAAGCTGTATCAGCAGTTGCAAAAGCAATAAGAAGAGGAAGATTAGGATTAAAAGATCCAAACAGACCAATAGGTTCATTCTTATTCTTAGGACAAACTGGTGTTGGTAAAACAGAGCTATCAAAAGCACTTGCAGAAAGTTTATTTGGAAACGAAGATGCAATGATAAGAATTGATATGTCTGAATATATGGAATCACATTCAGTAGCAAAATTAATTGGTGCGCCTCCAGGATATGTAGGTTTCGACGAAGCTGGTCAATTAACAGAAAAAGTAAGAAGAAAACCATATTCAGTAATATTATTTGACGAAATAGAAAAGGCACATCCAGATGTAATGAATATGTTACTACAAATATTAGATGATGGTCGTTTAACAGATAGCCAAGGAAGATCAGTAAACTTCAAAAACACGGTAATAATAATGACATCAAATGTAGGAGCACGCCTATTATCAGACAAAAAATCACTAGGATTTTCAGCAAATACAGATAAAAAACAAGAAGAAAATAAAGAATACGAAGATACCAAGAAAGAAGTAATGTCAGAGCTTAAAAAACAATTTAGACCAGAATTTATCAATCGTATAGATGAAATAATAGTATTCCATAAACTAGGTCAAAATGAAATAACTCAAATAATAGATATAATGCTAAAAAGAGTACAAAAAAGATTACAAGACCAAAACTACAAAATAGAAATAGACCAAACTGCAAAAGACCTAATAGCCAAAAACGGAGTAGATGACAACTACGGAGCAAGACCACTAAGAAGAGCAATACAAAATTTAATAGAAGACAAAATAGCAGAAGCAATACTAGATGGAAAAATAAAACCAAACAAACCAGCCAAAGTAACAGCACAAGACGACAAAATACAAATAAGCTAATAAAGATAAGAAAAAATGACAACAGAAAAGTTGTCATTTTTTCGTGGTTGGTCAATGGTTGTCAATTTGGGGGGCAATGGGGGTTGTCAATGGGGACGGTTCTTTTTGACAACTTTTTTAAGCTACATCCCAAATGTATGCCTAAAGTTGTCAAAAAGAACCGTCCCCATTGACATAAATTAGTAAAAGAACTTGATAAACATATATAACACAAATATATTTCACATTTGTATATGTTGTAACTGTGTTTTATTTTAATATAGTTCTACAAAATTAATAAAAAATTTATAATAATTTGTGTATTAAATAATAATAGAAGTTAGTATTTAATAGTAGTTGAGGTTATATGTGACAGATGGGAGTATTCTTAAAATCCTGCGGTTGAATAAACCGTGCCGGTTCGATTCCGGCCATCTGCACCAAAGTAATACCAAGGATTTGAGCGATTCTCGAGGTATTATTTTTTTGTCTAAAATTCAAAAGTTCTACAAAAATTTTTTTACTATAGTTTTTGTAGAACTTTTTAGTTACAATTTTAATAAATTACTTACTACATCGCCAGTTACTACATTAGCAGATTTGTCAAGATGAGTATATATATTTGCAGTAGTATTGTAACTGGAGTGACCAAGCTAATTTTGAAGTCTTTTACTGAATTTTAGTCTAATTGTAGATTTTTTCTTTTTCAAAATATTTTTCGAATTTCTTTAGCTTAGAAGTGTACTCTTTTTCATTTATATTATCAGATTCTAAAGTTTCCTTTTTGGAAATATTACTGTTTTCATTTAGATATATCTTATTTTTAATGTATTTATATTCAGTTGATGCATCAAAAAAGCATATTTTTACAATTCTATATTCATAATACTCTTTTGAATTAATGGATTTATACATGCAATATATAGTTTGGTTATTTTCATAACCATAAGAGCTAGATTTTAAAAGTCTGCCAGTATTATCATAATTATTATCAATTCCAGTCTCTTGGTAATCTGAATATTGATCTACTTTTACTTTATTTTTTATATATATTAGATTTCCATTAGAAATCATTGGAGTCATTAATAGCAAAGAGTTATCATTACTTTGAGAATTTTTTAAATTATTGTTTTCTGTAGAATAACCAAGTGGAATAATATTTAATAAATCACAAAAATTACTAAAATTAATTTCTTTTAAGTTTTTTTCATATGCAATTTCTATAATTGAGTCTTCAGTGTCATTTTTTTCGGTTATTAAAATACAATCTTTATTTTGGTAATTAATAGTTTTATAATTTAGAGTATAGTGCTCTTTGTATTCATTTTCAGTGTCTGTATATTTTGTAATAGTATTATCAACTATTAGTTCATCATTTTCTAAATAGTTGAAAGTGAGATTTAAAATATCCTTGTTATTTGACAAAGAATTTGATATAGTTTCATACATTTTAGATATTTTGTTATTTTCATTGTATTCTATTTGTATATAATCTTTATTGTTTAAAATCACCTCTGTAATTCTATTGTTATCATCATATTTGTATTTAAAATTAAATTCCGAAATTTCATTGTTGTTTGGTGATTTGTATTTGTAATATGTTAAATTTCCTTTTTCATCAAATTTTTCGTCTAGGATAATTTTATCGTTTTTCATTAGACCCTGTCTATTTAATGTATAGGTTTCTAAAACAGATTGATTAGATTGATTGAAAAATACAAAAAATCCCAATGTAAGTATAAAAATAATAATTAAAACAAGTAATAACTTTTTTTTGTTTGCCATATAAAGTCCTCCTTTTTCATATATGTACATAATAGCATAGTTTGGATATTTTGTAAAAAAAAATACATAAGTACTTGACAGATAATTTCCCTGTTATATGTATTTTATCTCTTGAAATGACAGTATGCAAATGCTATAATGAAAAATATAAACATGAAAATATTAATAATTTGTAGCAAAGCTTTTTACAAATATATAGCACCAATAAAAGAAAAATCAGGAGGAAAAGTATGGGAAAACATGCAATTATAATTATAAAAAATAAGGAAAATAAATATTTACAATACTATGATGAAAGATGGCAATCTTATCTATTTTTAAATTGCAAAATTAATGGAGCAGATGATATTGATATTATACGAAAAAATGTAGAAGATACTTTAGGTTTAAAAGATATTAAATGTAATTATCTAGGAATGAAAAAGCATACAAAATTTTCTGAAAGTGCTCAAATTGAAAAAGAATATGAACATTATTTTTATAAAATAGAAACAAATGAACAGTTAGATAATTTACCAGATAATTATAAATGGTTTTCATATGATGAATTAAAAAATGATGAAAGAATACAAAAAGTTAATAGCGATATTGTAGGATTTGTAAAAGAATTTGACAATTAATCTATAAGGAGAATAATAAAGTGAAAACTGAATTTGAATTAAGAGCTTTAGAAATAGAACCTAAAAGCATAATAAATAGAATTGAAGAGTTGGGAGCAAATAGAATAAGAGATTTTGAGAAGAAAAGGTATGTTTAGTTAAATATACATTGAAGGAAATAGAATCTCCAAGGCAAGAGTTAACATTTAATCAATTAAAAATTTATTATGAAGAATGTGGATTAAAACTAAATGATAACTTCTTACAAAACCTTGATTTATTAACAAGTGAAGGTAAATACAATTATAATGCTTTTCTATTGGCTGATGAAAATAATATTTCAATAAAACTTGTAAAATATGTAGGTAATAACAAATTAGAATTATTAGAAAATATGGAATACGGAAATCGATGCTTAAGTACTGCTACACAAAAATTATTAGATAGACTAGATGTTGAAAATACAACATATGCCAAAATTGAATATTTTGGAAGAAAAGAACAAGAAAAAATTGATAGTAAAGCATTAAAAGAAGCTGTTATAAATGCTATTGTTCATAATGATTATTCTTATGGAAATAGTCCTATTGTAGAACTATATTCTGATAGAGTTGAAATTACTTCTGCAGGTGGATTATCTCAAGAATTATCACAGGAAGAATTTTTAGAAGGTGTTACTGCTCCAAGAAATAAAGAACTAATAAGAGTATTTAAAGATGTAGAATTGATTGAAAATATTGGTTCTGGAGTATTAAGGATTTTAGATGCTTATGATAAAACTTGTTTTAAATTTATGGAACATTTTTTTAGAGTTTCTTTTAAATATAAGGAAAATCCTTTCGAATATGAAGTTACTGCCAAAGAAAAAAGCAGTAAGTTGGCAGTAAGTGAAGAAGAAATATTAAAGCTATGCAAAACTGTAAAATCTTTAAAGGAAATTACTCAATACTTTGGATATAAAGATGTATATAAATTTAAAAATAATTATATAAATAAGTTGATAGAACAAGATAAGTTGCAAATGACGATACCAGATAAACCTAAAAGCAGAAATCAAAAATATATTTCAAAAAATAGGTAATACTCTATTGGTGTCAAGAAATTTCGGAAAATAATCCGATGATATATAATTTGTTTGTGAAACATAAAGATAAAATTTATTTATCTTTATGTTTCATTTTATGTATAAGTTTCTGTAGATATCTCATGTGAAATATTGTCTAAGTAAATATGTCAGTGGGGACGGTTCTTTTTGACAACTTTTTTAAGCTACATCCAAAATGTATGCCTAAAGTTGTCAAAAAGAACCGTCCCCATTGACAACCAAGAAGAAAAAGTTCATACTCCATTTTTTCATTGCATTTTAATATTCTTTTATATATAATGTAAATGAAAAAATATGAGGAGGAAATCAAATGAAAAAAGAAAAAATTAAAAGTATATTAATAGTATCAATAGTATCAATATTATTAATAATGCTAACAGGATGTGGAACAACTAAAGAAAAAAATGAAGAGGAAAAATCTAATAACACAAGTAATAATGAACAATCAAATGAAGCAAAGCAAGATGGAGAAGTAACAACAAATGTTGCTGAATTTGTAAAATACAAAGATGCAACATATTTTTGGAAATTATCTGCAAATAGTAGAGAAAATACAGGATTATTTGCAAAATATTCAACAAATCAAAATACTAAAAATGAATTAATAAAATTAGACAGCTCTGGAAATCAAACAACAGTATTAACAGAAAAAGCTTTGGGAAATATTTGCATTTCAAATGACAAAATATTTATGCAAGGTACAGAAAGCGAATCAGGATCTTATAATAAAATTTATTCAACTGATATGAATGGAGAAAATAAAAAAGAATATCAAAAAGGTGAAATTATAAAAAGCATAAAAGGATATGTAATATGTCAAAACGAAAATATATTTGCAATAAACACAAAAACTGACGAAATAGTTAATTTAAAAGAAAAAGCAAATGTTATTGATGTTATAGATAATGTTATATATTATAGTGATGATACAGAAAGTAACACTTTAAAAATAGGAACAATAAAAGATAATAAAGATAATGGGACAATAGCAACATTTTTGAGAAAAGATTTATTTAAAGAATCAACAGATCAACCAATGGAAATTGTTGAATTTGGAGAAGATGATGGTAAAATAAAATGCTACATAGGATATCGTGATGGAACAGCACATATGTTACAAGATGAATATTGTGTTACTATGAATAAAGACGGAAGTAATTTACAAAAAGAATCAGTTCAAAATTTAGAAAATGAAAATGATCAAAAATTAAAAGGTGTATATATTAATTCTAAATCTGTAAATGGAAAAATCGTAAATGATTTAGTATATGTTGATGAATCTACAAAAGAAAGAAAAACAATATTAACACAAAAAGAAATAAATGAAAAATTTGAATTTACTTCAGATGATGAACACACAATAAATTTAGCTGAGAGCGCAATAATAGGAAACGAAATATATGTAACTTTAGACTATGGAGTGCATTATTCTCAAGAAGATATGGGATGGAGATATGCATATAAGAGACAAAAATCAGTTTGTTTTAAATATAATACAGATACAAAAGAAATAACAGAGCTATATAAATTTTAAAATAAAAATGACTCCTGAAAATATCAGGAGCCATTTTTTGTTGCTTATGCTTACTTTTCTTTTAGACTTTTAGAGAAGAGATACCCATGTGGCATCGTATCCATCTTTTACTTCAACAGAGCTAGATGTCACAGTCATTCTTCTCTTAAAAGGGAAAAGGCACAGATCAATTCCTACCTTTGTTGCACATTCACCAAGAATATTACAAGGATCATAATCGCAGTCCAGATAAATCTTGGGATATTTGTGCAATTCTTCTTCAATGCGGTTGGAAAGCAAGAAACAGAATTCCCTGAGCTGATCTTCCGATGCCAGGTTTTGCATTGCTCTCATATGTCCAAGCATCATAAGCATGAGCGATGAATCGCTTGTTCGATCACCATTGTTGAAACTATTCGGTGTCGGGTTAGAGATCGTGTCGGTCCACCATTTTGCGGCAACGAGTGCCGAGTTTTCTTTTGCCATAGTTGTAACCTCCTATATGTTGCTTTTTCTAGGCTTTTGCAAATTGTGCATTGTTTATATTCGTGCACGGCGAATTATAAAATTAAGTATAACATAGTTTTACATAAAATACAATATAACAAAAATAAATTTATAGAAATATTTTAAGTTTGACAAAAATTGTTTGTATAATTTATGCTAAAAAAATAATATTTTTTGTTGTAATAAAAAATTTGATATGCTATAATTTTTTTGGATAAAAATTTCTTACAAAGAAAAAATATCTAAATATATAAATTAAAGGAGGAGTTTATGAAAATTAGTATGAAAAGGGCAATATCTGTAGTTGTCGCTATAATTTTTATGAGTATGTGTTGTAGTATTAAATCATATGCAGTAAGTATGAACTTAGATTTATCTGGAGATAATATTACATATTCAAACGAGAATCATATGTATGTATGCAGTAAAAAAGTTCCTGTTGGTGGAAAGATGAATATAAAAGCTGAATATGTAATAAGTAATGAGATGTCACCAGCCCCTACAGGAGAAGTATCTAGAGAAGATGTTTCAAGTCAATGTACATGGAAAAGTTCAGATGAAAAAATTGCAAAAATTTCAAATGGTGTAATTGAAGGAATATCTGAAGGAAGGGCTGAAATTACAGCGACATATAAGGAACGTTCAGCAACAGTTTCACTAGCTGTGGGTAAAGATAGAGTGATAACTACAGGCGATAATATATCTATTGTTCAAAAAGATAAAATAAAAACAGTAGAAAAAGGTAAGAATTTGCAATTAGATATTGAAGGTGTAGAATCATTAGCTAATGTAAAAAATGAGGATGTAACATGGTCAAGCTCTGATGAAAAAATTGCTACAGTTGATAAATCAGGTTTAGTTACTGCAATTGCCAATGGAAATGTAACTATAAAAGCAGAATATATGTCTTATAGTAGTACATATGATATAACTGTAACAGATTATGAAGAAGATGGTTACTACAATATTACTTTAAATAAAGATAAAATACAATTAGGTGTAGGAAATACTGATGTAATTGAAATAACTGCAAAAAGTAAAGATGGGGTTGTACGGAATTGCAGAAGTTAAAATGGTAAAAGATAACTGGAATGTTGAATGGAAGATAGAAGATGAAACTATTGCAAAATGTGTCCCTGAAAGTGGAATAGAAAATAATGAGTATGGTGGTACTCAAATAGCAGGAAGAGCATCTATACAAGGTTTAAAAGAAGGAACTACAAAATTATTAATTAAAGTAAAAGTATCAGAAAGCAAAACTAAAGATTTTGAAGTACCAATTACTATAACAGGAACAGAAAATAATGATAATAAAAAAGATAATACAGTTTCAAATAGAAAGCTAGCAACTACAGGAGAAAATAATTTGGTAATACTTGCTATTAGTGCAACTGTAATTGCAGTAGTAATTTTAGGAATAAAAATAAAAAAGAGCATTTAAATAAAAATGTAAATTGAAATTGTAATGAAATTTATTAGTAAAAATATACAGAAAAATTTTTCTGTATATTTTTTTATGACAAAATAATATTTTATAAAATTAGTTAATAAACTATTGACTTATACCTAACTCCAAGTGATATAAAATTACCAAGGATGTAGATTTATAATGATGCAAAAAATGAAATTGAAAAATGGATAAATAAATAATTTTTACGAATTATATTATAGGGAGGTTTTATTATTATGGAATATATAGAGTTAAATAATTGAATAAAAATGCCAATGTTAGGATTAGGAACATATTTAGTAACACCAGATGAAGCAGAGAATTCAGTAGAAGTAGCTTTAAAAAATGGATATAAGTTAATAGACACAGCAAATGCATATGTTAATGAAAAAGCAGTTGGAAGAGGAATAAAAAAATCAGGAATAGATAGATCAGAAATATTTTTAGAAACAAAATTATGGCCATCTTTTTATGAAGATGATGATGCAATAGAAAATGCACACAAAGAATGAAAACTAAAATCAATAGGAATATCAAACTTAAACAAAAACGAACCATTTTACGTCAGAACAGACGAAGTTTTAAAAAGATTTGCAAGCTGGGTTCCAGATGTAGAAAATCAAAAATAATGACTAAAGAAATGACTAAAGATTTATTGTAATTAACTATAATTGAAATTAGTTCATAAAATATTGTTCAAAGAGCGGGAATATGAGACAAAACAAAAGAGACAGATAAAGTACAAAGTACATCTGTCTCTATTTGTTTTGCTTATCAAAAGTCACATAAGTTATATTTTAGATAAGCAAATTTTACTGCTTGAAGCCTTACTGTGCGGAATCAGAGAAATCAGATAAATCAGAGGAATCCTCTTCTTCATCATCATCTTCTTCATCTTCCTCTTCTTCAGGCTCGATTCCAAGAACATTTTTCAAAAGTTCATCGATTTTGGCGGAAGTTTCTGGAGCAACCGGAAATGTTTCGTCCTCATAGGTAACTGTGCCTTCCTTACCTTCAGCAGCATTTTCCCATGAGACTTCATTGTACAATGAAGTTGTGCCATTATTTATGGTGACGATTTTGACATCATAACCGTCCTTCGCCAACATTGTAGCTACCTCAGGATATAAAGACCCATGAATATCTACATGGGTGTTTTTCCAACCCCAACCGACAGCCCGCTGAATATCATGAATGGCAGAATCATACTGCGGTTTGATAGAACCCTTTCGTGCTTCAAATGCTTTCATAGTAAAGTCCTCCTGTGTATTGGTTGTAATGTGTTTTTACTATTTTTCATTCAATGAGATGCTCTTGATAGTCTGTCACTTATAATGTAACAAACAAATCGAGAAAATATTCTCAATTTAAAAGAAAAAATTCGAACAGTTATTATTATAACATGTTTTATGTAAATTAGCAAGCGTTTTTTGTATTTTTATTGATTAATAATCAACGTAATATTTAAAATGAAAAATATAAAGGAATTTTGAATAATCTAGAAAAGAATATTGCATATGATTTATTTTTTTTCTATAATAAATGTTGAAAAAAAGTTTAATTTATAATATTTAGGAGAATAAGTGAAAATATTATAATATTTTGAAAGGAAGATTTTATGAAATATACTATTTGTGAAAAAATAATATGGTATGCTATGAGTGGGACTATAGTAGACTTTTTGCATACAAAACATCCTAATTGGGATATAAAATTGGTGAAAAGTAATGCGAAGAATCGCTATAAGCAAATTATAAAAGAATCACCAGATATTGGCAGTATAACAAAAAATTCATTGAGAACTTGCCTAAGTAGTGGTGCTCTTTGGCTAGCATTTTATGAAAATTGTGAAGAAAAAATAAAAGATGAAGAGTTTGGCGAAATGGTAAAAGCATCAATAAAATCTCCTATGATAGAAAAAGCATTCTCATCAAAAAATCCATTTACCCAAAAGGCACAAATGAAAAAGGAAGAATCTATAAAAAAAGGAAATAAAGCAAGTGATAGTGAATTTAATTGGAAGGCTGAATTTATTAAAGGAAGAGATGAGGAAGAATATACTATAATTTATAAGCAATGTGGTATATGTGCTTTGGCTAAAAAAGAAAATCATCCCGAGTTAGTAAAATATATGTGTGTTTTAGATACATTATCTGTTGATATGTTTGGAGGCGTATTATACAGAACGAAAACTTTAGCAGAGGGAAAAGATTGTTGTGATTTTTATATTTGCAAAAAAGGTTCTCATTGGGATTTAAAAAATAAGTAAAAATTAAATGGTAATTTATGGAGGGATTATAATTATGAAGATAAAGCAACAAAAAAATATAAAAGCATTTTTAAATGAAGAATTTGGCGAAAAAAGGGGAAACGATTTGTTTAATAAGCAAGAAGCAATGCTTAATGAACTTATAAAAAATACACAGAATAAATCAAAAAATCAAATGAAAACGCTTATTCAAACCATTCTTCCTCGTATAGCAATGTATAAAGTTTTATCAAAAGAGGAAGTTTCAGAAGACGAAGTATATCAATATATGCGAAAATATATGATTGATAAAATTGCAGCGAAAAAACATGCATCTACTGCTAAGATGGAAAAAGTACCAGGATTTTATTCAATATACAGCAAGGTATTTCTTAAAATTATGCGCACAACTGATTTACAAGAAAGTGTACAAAAACATGGTAAGGATTATTTTGATGTAACTATAAAAAAATGTCTTTGGCATACTGCATGTGTAGAAAATGATTGTGAAAAACTATGTCATTTATTTTGTGATGTTGATAATGTAACATATGGAGGGCTAAAAAAGATAGGATTTTCGAGAACAAAAACATTAGGGTATGGTGGAGATTGCTGTGATTTTCATTTTTATAAAAAATAATTAATTTATATTTGCCATACAATACAAATAATGGTTAGATAAATTTATAGTAATAAAAACAATAATTGCATGAATAAAATGAAATAATTAGTTATTGAAGATAATAAGAATGATCATTAATGAGATGAATAAAAAGTATAGCACCTATTAGAATGTATCTAAATAGGTGCTATTGCTTTTTATCACAGTTGACAATTCAGCCAACTATAATTTTTTGAAAAGGTCTAAGTTAATCGAAATTGACTGTGGGTACTTCTTTTGCACCTTCATCAGCCTCAAAGTATTCCATGGGATAATATCCGCTCATTCCAGCGACTATGCTTGAAGGAAACTTTTGAACCTTTGTATTATAGGTATTCAATTTTTCGTTATAATACTGTCTTGCTACAGCAATTCTGTTTTCCGTTCCAGCCAGTTCGTCCTGCAATGCAATAAATTGTTCACTTGCTTTCAGGTCAGGATAATTTTCAGAAATTGCAAGCAATTTGCTAAGGGCAGAATCTAAAGCTGTGTTTGCTTCACTGATACTTTCCATATCTCCACTTTCGATACTACCTGCGAGCTTCGATCTTGCATCAGCAATTTCTGTGAATACTGCCTCCTCATGGTTGGCATATCCCTTAACAGTTGCTACCAAATTGGGAATAAGATCATTCCGTCTTTGAAGTGTTGTCTCAATTTGAGATTGCTGCATTTCGACATCCTCTTTCAAAGATACCAAGCTGTTTCTAGTTCCGAAAAACCAGAAGCCTACCAACAACAATACTATACCGATAACGATTAACACTTTTGTTTTTGTTTTCATTGTAAAATACCTCCTGATGTTTTATATAGTGTTTTTATTTACAATTTGTTATCGTGAGGCACCACCACCTCCAGAAAAACCTCCACCGAAGCCACCGCCAGAAAATCCTCCTGATGATCCGCCAAAGTATCCTCCAGATGAACCATCACCACCAGAAATGAATGCAATGATTATCGATAAAATAACTATAACAGCAATAATTATTATTACCCATACAAAATCTGGTATTTTACTATTGGATTCATCTTCAATAGATATATTGTCTGTTTCTAGACCTTGAATATCGATTTCGTATTCTTCAGCAATAACAGTCAAAACAGCTTTTACCGTCATTTCTGTTGCTTTAGTATAGTCATCGTCTTCTCGATAAGGAACAAAATAATCATCAAGAATTCGGCCACACTTTGAGTCCGTTAGGAATTCTTCAAGCCCTCTGCCAATTTCAAGTCTAACTTTTTCATCAGACCGAGAGAATAAAAGTAATACTCCATTGTCCTTTCCTTTTTTGCCAATACCCAAAGTATTAAAGAGATTATTTGAATAATTTTCAATACTCCTGTCAAGCAAGCTTTCTACAGACACAACGGAAAACTCTACTTCTGTCTTTTCTTCGAGTTCAACTAACATTTTGTTGAGAGATTCTTCTACCTCATCATCGACAATGTTATCTTCATCGTAAATAAAGACATTCTCCTTAACTGTTGGAATGGGGATTTTTTCCGATGTAGCGCATCCAGCAAACATACTCATAAGAGCAGTCAATACCATAAGTAGCACTACATAAGAAATTATCCGTTTTTTGTTCATAGCTTCCTACCTTTCCTTTCTCGGATTACAATCCGATTATTTTGATGTATGTAAAATAAACCCAAAAGTTTATATGAGTATATATTCTACTACAATTTTACATAAAATTCAATACTTATTCTATTTTTTTTGTAAGATTATTATTATAAATAAAGCTAGTATAAAGTAATAAAATACCAATTAGAGGAAGAAATGAGAATGGTTGAAACTTTAATTATTAAATTTTTATGCACTTTATGGAAGAAATTTGGATAAACCTATTCCAGATACTGATGAAATAGAAATAATATATTCAAATAAATTTTTATGTTATAACTAAAATTGTAATTAAAATATTTAGCCATTGATAACAGTATGGTACTAATTCTTCTGTACCACGATGTTGTCAATTATAAAAAATAATTAGTTTATATTTGTCATACAATACAAATAATGTTTAGAAAATTTTATAGTAAATATTAAAAATAAAAATACAAAGAAAAATGGAAGAGCATTATCTTCCATTTTTATCTTTAACAGTCTTTATTCATATACCATTTTTTCTCAGCCAATTTATCTTGAACACCTCTCAAAGCTTCGCCAAATCTTTGGAAGTGAACAATTTCTCTTTCTCTTAAGAATCGAAGAGGGTCGATTACATCAGGGTCATCTGCGCATAAATCAATTAATTTTTCGTATGTTGCTCTTGCTTTTTGCTCAGCAGCTAAATCTTCTTGTAAGTCTGCAATAGGGTCACCTTTTACAGCAAGCACAGAGGCAGAAAAAGGCATTCCTGCTGCTGATTGAGGATATACACCCCAGCCATGGTCTGTATAATATGATCCAAGTCCAGCTTGTTTTAGCTCTTCAGGACAGCATCCATCTGTTAATTGATGAATAATAGTTCCAACCATTTCTAAATGAGCTAGCTCTTCAGTACCTATATCGTTCAAAATAGCCTTAGCAGTTTGATCAGGCATACCAAATCTCTGACTCAAATATCTAAGAGAAGCACTAAGCTCTCCATCAGGACCTCCATATTGACTAATTATAAATTTTGCAAGTTGTGGATTTCTATTTTTTATATTTATAGGATATTCTAAAACTTTGTTATAAGTCCACATTAAAAGTTCCCCCTTTCCCATGGCCAAGGCTCTTCAAGCCATCTCCATTTATTACATGGGAACATTATAGTCAATGGCCCATATATTTTTTGATACTGATCAGCTAATTTTCTATACTTATTACAATATTCTTTGTGTAAGCAAATAGCCTTTTTATCATCATGGTGAGTATCTAAATATAAACCTAATTCGATAATACTAAATTTTAAAGATTTTAAAGTACTTAGCATTTCTTCTCTTGTAGCATTATTACCACAAGTACAATTTCTATCAAAGTCATTTAATTCACAAGCTCTTTGATAATCTTCATAGCTTATATATTGGTCATTCATTTATTACATCCCTCCCCAAGACTATTATTATTTCTAATATATTCAATTTCTCTTATGCTTTGACAAGGCATATAAGGGCTTACAAGCTCTGGAAAAATAGTTCCCATTTTTAAACCAACATCAGGTGTAAAAACTTTATTCATTTTTTGAATAGGAACATAACTTTGTGCAAGCATAGGATTATCTGGAAATACAGACTCTGTATCCATATCAAAACCACAGTTACAGTTATTTTGAGGCATTGTACATAAATTTGCACAATCAGACTGAGCTGTTGTTACTATGTCAGTATTTTCATCACAAAAATCATCCATCATATCAATATTCATATTATTATTCATCATAGACATAGAATTTTTATGACAACATTTTCTACTACTATAATCATTCATACATAATCCTCCTTTGTTTGATTATATACTACATAATATGCGCCATTACCCCAAAAAGTTACAAAAGCCACCCAAAAAAGAGGGACGGTCCTGAAAAGAAAGAAAGAGGGACGGTCCTGAAAAGAAAAAGAGGGACGGTCCTGAAAAGAAAAAGAGGGACGGTCCTGAAAAGAAAGAAAGAGGGACGGTCCTTGAAGGAGAAAAACGGGGACGGTCCTGAAAAGGAAGAAAGAGGGACGGTCCTTGAAAGAAAAACGGGGACGGTCCTGAAAGGAGAAAAAAGAGACAATCTTTGAAAAAGAAAAAGAGACGGTTCAAAGAACCATCCCTCTTGGTTGTCATACGGAGTTGTTTACGATTTATTAGAACTGGATAAATCCGAGTCTGTCATGGCCTCTGCCGGAAATAAGAAATTTGTCCGGTTCGAAAGGGCTACCCAAGCCATACCACATGATATAAACTCCGTGAGCCTTGCAGATTCCATAGATTTTCTTCAACAACTTGGCTTCATCTCCAGGTTCCCAATCAATGCTGACACGAAAAAGATGCTTGCAGGTAGCCAACAGCTTTTCCGTCTCTTTGCCGAAGATGTTGTCCTGGTTTTCCCATTTGTGGCCAGAGCAAGCATGGCACGTCGACCGTTCTTCAGCACTTTGAAAAATCAACAATTCATACGACATTTTTTTTTGACCTCCTCAAATTTTGCGGGTGAATACGTGTGAGTAAAAACAAAAGGTCTTTGCTAAATGCTTTTACAAAAGTAAGTATAACATATTATGTAAAATATGTCAAAATAAAAAGAAAAAAATTTAAATTTTTTTTTAATCGAATGATATAAATAATGAATGTTAGAATAACCATTAAGAAAATAAAAATATAAATTTGAATAAAATAAATTCAAATACTATGAATTTATATAAGTAAGTCTAAGTAAAAAATATTATAAAAATAAAAAAGTAAGGACCGTCCCAAAATTTGTATTGAAAATTATGTAAATTTATGGTATAATAATCTTCGATTTCACTGAAAAGTGATGTCGGGTCATAAAAAGTTTCAAATATTATTTTCTATGGAGGAAATGAAGCATGAAAAAAGTAATGGCTATAATCTTTTCCATTGTTGTTGCAATTAGTAGTGTAATGCTGACTACAACAACAACGGCAACAGCAGCAGGTAATACAACACTGCTGGGAGATGCAAATCAGGATGGTAAACTGGACACAACCGATGCGATATACATTTTGTATTATATTGCTCTTGTTTGTGCAGGATATCCCAAGGATGATGTATACAGTCGTTTTGATGTCGAAATTGATGAAAGAGTCTTTGATGTTGACCGGAGTGAAAAAGTAGATACTACCGATGTTTTGTATTTGTTGACATACATCGCAAAGTGTGGGGCTGGACAGGATGCAACATGGCCACCGGCACCAGAAAAGATCTACAGTGATGATATCTTGGTATTCAATCCTGTGAAGGGAGTTGAAACATGGAATCTCAGATCAGCTCCGTCGTTGGAGGCAGGCGTTGTAACTAAAATGTCTGCAGGTGAAAATTGCAAGGTAATTAAAATCTTGCAGGAATCCTGGTATGAAGTTGAATACTTTGGAATTGATTTATATCTGCAAATTACACCTGACTCGGAAAGTTTTTTCTATGTGGATCCGATTCCGCGAGAAACAGCAAGTACGACAACTGAGACAACAGCAACTGAGACAACAACAACTACTACAGAAACAACAACTCAATCAACTGAAACAAGCATTGAAACAACTAAGGCAACGACTTTGACAACAACTGAATTTTCAACAACAAAAGCTACAACAGAATCTACAACAATCACGGCAAGTACAACGGCTATGGAATCTAAAACAACAAGTGCAACTACAGAAACAAAGCCTACAACAACAAAAGCGACAACCAAAACAACAACAAAATCTACAACGACTGTTACAACAAGTGATAGTTCCACTACAACATCTACAAAGCCGACAACAACATCTACTACTACAACTGAAGAGTTGCAGTTAGGTGATATTGTAACACCAACAGAAAAAGTCAAACTGACAAATTCAGATGGTGAAATTACTGTGGATGCTGGCGAATTCATTACAATAGTATCTGAAAAAAATGGAAACTATGTTGTAATATACCAGAAACAGCTTTATGAACTGAATACCACTGCTTACCTGAATAAGGTCGAGCATGAGTATCAGGAAAAGCAGATTTTGACAGTTGAAGAAATCGAGACCGGAGATATCTTGAAGTTTACAGGTGAAACCTGGTATATAAGAGATGAATCTGAGTCTGCGGTTGGTACTCTGAAGGAAAATGAACTTTTTGTGGTTATGGCAAGGAATGGAAACATACTTACCATAATCACATCTGACGGAACCATTGGCAACATATTCTGCATTGCAGATAAGTATTGCATGATGGTAGATTAACAAATAAAAAATTGAAACTTTTTATGAGAAGAGAGCCCCTGTATGGGGCTCTTTTTGCGTAAAAAAAGAGGGACGGTCCTTGAAATAAAAGGGCAAGGACCGTCCCCGAAAATATTGAAATAAAAAGGTAAGGACCGTCCCAAAAATAAAAAACTACTTGAAATAAAAAATCCGTATGGTAAAATATAATAAATTTACTATGATATAAAAAAATATCATAAAATTGTATACAAGGGAGGAAGGATATGTTTGCATATTTAAAAGGTGTATTTGAGTCTAGAACATTGGATTATATTGTTGTAGATGTAAATGGAATTGGATATAAAATCTTTATGTCCGAGAATTCAATGAAAAGAATTGGAGAGCTTGGAAGTATAATTAAAGTACATACTTATGTTAAAGTACGAGAAGATGATATAAGCATATATGGATTTGCATCTAATGAGGAGCTTAGAATGTTTGAATTACTTGTTTCAGTAAGTGGAATAGGAGCAAAATCTGCAATTGTAATATTGTCTAACATAGAGCCATCTGCATTTGCAGCTGCAGTAATTTCAGATAATGTTGGAGCACTTAAAAAATTGCCAGGGATAGGTGCAAAAAGTGCACAAAGAATTATTTTAGAGCTTAAAGATAAATTAAAAACAATTGATGTTGAAGATGATTCGAGTGATGAGTTAAAAGTTGTAATTAATCAAAATCAAAACATTGAAGAGCTAATTTCAGCATTACAAGTTTTGGGATATACTAAAAAAGAAGTAGAAAAAATAATACCAAAATTAGATAATAAAGATGATAATTTAGAGAATTTAATAAAAAAAGCACTATTATTATTGTCAAAGTAGTAAAATATATTGAAAAACTCTTTCATTTTTTCTCATTTTATAATATAATTTTAATGTAATTTTAAAAATAATTAATCATTAATAAATTAAGTATTTTTAAATGATTATAGAAGTTAAAATTTGGCAAAAAATAAATGCCAGAAAAGGAGTATAAATATGGAAAAAAAATCAAACAATAATTCCGTTAAACATGTTGGAAGTAATGTAAAAAGAAGAAACACTACTAACAAAAATGTAAATGGGAAAAAGAAACATCCAAGACTAAAAAAAGTTATTATAATATTTGCATTATTAATAGTTTTATTAGTCTTGGTTGCAGTAGGAATATTCTGTGGAATATTTTTCAGTGACAAATTTGCTTTATCAAAAGATGATTTATTACTATCAAATGCAAACACTGTCATCTATGACAAAGACGGCAATGTAATTGCAGAATTGTCCGGAGATGAAAACAGGGAAATAATCAGTATTGGAGATATGTGTGAATATTTACCAAAAGCATTTGTTGCTATAGAAGACGAAAGATTTTATAGTCACAATGGAGTTGATTTAAAAAGAACATTAGCAGCAACAACAACATATGTATTAAAAGGAGATTCATCATTTGGTGGAAGTACAATCACACAACAATTAGTAAAAAATATTACAAATGAAAGAGACAATTCTGGTAAAGCCGGAGTTGAAAGAAAAATAAAAGAAATGTCAAGAGCATATCAAGTAGAAAAAATGATTTCAAAAGATCAAATACTTGAACTATATCTTAACATAATTCCATTAGGTGCAGATGGAGGAGATATTTGTGGAGTAGAAATGGCATCAACATACTACTTTAACAAATCAGCAAGTGAACTATCAGTAGAAGAATGTGCGTTTTTAGCAGGTATAAACAATGCACCAAATACATACAATCCTTTTAAAAATGAAGGAGATGCAACAAAGCAAGAGCAAGTCAACAAAAAAATTAAAGACAGAACAAAAACTGTATTAACAAAAATGAAAGATTTAGGATATATAACAAATGAACAATATCAAACAGCATACACAAATGTAGAAAATGGATTAGCATTTTCAAAAGGAACTCTACCAAGTTCAAATGTAAAATCTTACTTTATACAAGCGGCAATAAATGAAGTTGTAGAAGACTTAGTTGAAGAAAAAGGTTTTTCAGCAGAATATGCAAAAAGTCGTGTATTAGGTGGAGGATACAAAATTTATACAACTCAAGAAAAAGATGTTCAAGACAAAATAGAATCAGTTTATAAAAGCGATGAATTTATATTAAATTCATCAAATGCAAAAAATCACTCACAGTCGGCAATGGTAATAATGGACCATACAACAGGCCAAGTAGTTGCTTGTATGGGAGGATTAGGTAATGATGTTGATGCAACAGGTATAAATAGAGCAACAAGCAGTACAAGACAACCAGGTTCATCATTTAAACCAATAATATCATATGGATGTGGTGTTGAAAAGGGTATAATAAATGCAGGAACAGTTTATTATAATTCAGCGACAACTTTTGGAAAGAATTATGAACCAAAATCAACGAGTACATATGCAGGACCATGTACAGTAAGAAACGCAATAGAAGTTTCTTCAAATGTCGTATCATGTAAAATAATGTCTGAAATAGGACCTGACAATGCAATAGATTTTGCAAGAAAAGCAGGAATTACATCATTAGTAAAATCAAATGAAAACAGTAAAACAAATGATTCAAACTTATCATTAGCACTTGGTGGATTAACACATGGTGTAACAACATTACAAATGGCAGCAGCATATTCAATGATAGCAAATAACGGAGTATACAATTCTCCAATATTCTATACGAAAGTAGAAGATTCAGCAGGCGAATTAGTAATAGAATCTAAACAAACAACAGAAAGAGTAATGTCAGAGCAAAATGCATATGTAATGAAAAGCTTATTAAAACAACCAGTTGAAGGAGATCATGGTACAGCAACAAGTTGCAAAATATCTGGAATTGATGTAGGAGCAAAAACAGGTACAACAAATGATAATAAAGATAGATGGCTTTGTGGTATGACTCCATATTATACAGCTGCAACATGGTATGGATATGATGATAATGCTGTAGTAAATGGTAGTGGAAACTATGCTGCAAAAGTATGGAATGCTGTAATGAAAAAAGTTCACGAAGGTAAAACAAGTGCAAAATTTACAGAGCCAAGTGGAATAGTACATGTAACAATATGTAGAAAATCAGGATGTAAAGCTACAGAATCTTGCTCAGATACATATTCAGAAGTATTTGCAGAAAGTGCAGTTCCAAAGGATTGTGAAGGTCATTCATTAAAAGTTTGTACAGAATCAGGAAAATTAGCAACAGAATATTGTCCAAGTACTCAATATGTTGGATACGTTCCAGAAAAAGAAAGAAATCCATCTTGGAAAACAACAGGATATTCATCATCAGTACCATCAGAAACATGTACAATACATACAGGACCAACAAATAAAACATCACCAACAGATGGTGTGGATATAGATATTTCAAATGATGTAGTTGTACCAAATGTTGTAGGTAAAACAGAAGCAGAAGCAAAATCAGCATTAAAAACATTAAAAGTAACAGTAAAATATAAATCAGATTCTTCAAAAGAAAATGGAATAGTTTTAAGTCAAAGTTTATCATCAGGCGAAGTGGTTTCAAAAGATACAAAAATAACAATAACAGTAAATAAAGTTGAAAAGAAAAACGAATATGATAATACAAACAAAAATAATCCAGACGGAGATAATAATACAACAAAACCAGATGACAATGTAAAACCTGATCCAAATCCTGACCCAGACAATGGTGATGGGGACGAAGAAAAAATACAATAATTATAGTCTTTGTAGTAAGCTATAATAAAGCTTACTACAAAGAATTTTTTAGAAGGTGAATATGTGAAAAACACAAAAAGACATTTTTTTATTATAGATTTTGCAAAAAGTATAAAAAATTTTGATTACTATAAAGAAATAGCAGACGAAAAAATATCAAAAAGTTTAAAATATTTTTTCAAATTGGTAATATTATATTCGGTTATACTTTCAGCATGTACAATAATAAATGTAAATAAAGGAATAAACGAATTTAAAAATCTAATCAATACAGAAATTTCAGATTTAAATTATTCAAATGGAATTTTACATGTGAATAATGATGAATCAAAAACTCTATTTAATAAATATGTAATAATAGATACAAGCAAAGACGAACTTTCAGAGCTAGAAAATAAGGCACAAGTAGTGATTGGAAAAGAATATTGTACAGTAAAAATGGACGAACATATTTTAAAAATTAAGTATAATGATTATTTTTATGAAGATATTAATAAAGATGATATAATTAATATGTTAAATAGTATAAATGCAAAATTTTATATACCAGCAATATTAATAATTATTATATGGGTATGTATTTTAATGATAATTTCAACAATTACAGATGTATTGGTAATTGCATTAATTGGATATATAATATCAAAAATTATAAATAAAAAATTCTCATTTACAAATACATTTAATATAGCAGTTCATGCAATTACACTACCAGTACTACTAGGTGCTATATATTATGTATTAAATACATTTACAGGATTTTATATGAAATATTTTTCAATAATGTATACGTCAATTGCTACAATTTATATGATGACATCAATTTTATTAATAACAAGTGATAATAATGAAAATAATAATATACAAGATGATTAACAAATATACGAAGGGAGTTTAATAATGGATCCAAAGGAAAATAAAAAAAGCAATAAAAAGAAATATCTATTTACTGCTATTATAGTTATTTTAGCTATAGCTGGAATAGTTTTTGGAATATTTCAATATATGAACTACAGTAAAGAAAAAGAAGAAAAAACATTAGCATATACAGATTTAATTACTAAAATAAAAGAAGATTCTGTAGAAAAAATTGAAATGAAAGAAAAAAGTACTACAGTAAAAGTAAAACTAAAAGATCAAGATGAAGAAAAAGAAGTAAAAGTTCCAGAAAGTGAAGCTTTTATAGAATTTGTTCAAGATCAAGTAAAAGAAGGTAAAACAATAAATTTAAATCAAAAAGAAGAAAATTTATTAGCAGTAGTAGGAGAAAAATTACTATCATTCCTTCCAACAATAATGCTTATAGTTTTATTAGTAATGATAATGCAAATGCAAGGTTTAGGAGATAAAGGAAAAGTATATGATGCTACAACTCAAAAAACAAAAACAACATTCAAAGATATTGCAGGACTAGATGAAGAAAAACAAGAAATGATTGAAATTGTTGACTTCTTAAAAAAACCAAAAAAATTCCAAGAAATGGGAGCAAAAATACCAAGAGGTGTTCTATTATGTGGAAATCCAGGTACAGGTAAAACATTAATAGCAAAAGCAATAGCGGGAGAAGCAGATGTACCATTTATTTCAATGAGTGGATCAGAATTTATAGAAATGTTCGCAGGACTTGGAGCATCAAGAGTAAGAAAATTATTCGAAAAAGCAAGAAAAATAGCTCCATGTATAGTATTCATAGATGAAATAGATGCAATAGGATCAAGAAGAACATCATCAAGTGGATCTGAAAGTGAAAATAACCAAACATTAAACCAATTATTGGTTGAAATGGATGGATTTGACACAGAAGAAGCAATAATAGTATTAGCAGCGACAAACAGACCAGAAATGCTAGATAAAGCATTATTAAGACCAGGAAGATTTGATAGACAAATAACAATTGGATTACCAGACTTAAATGGGCGTGAAGCAATTTTAAATATACATGCTAAAGACAAAAAAATAGACGAATCAGTAAATTTAAGAAGTATTGCAGAAGACACAGCAGGATTTACAGGAGCAGAGCTTGCAAACATATTAAACGAATCAGCAATAATAGCAACAATAAAAAGACACAAAGCAATAACAAATAAAGATATCGAAGATGCAGTAAAAAAGGTTACTGTAGGACTTGAAAAACACAGCAGAGTAATATCAGAAAAAGATAAAAAATTAACAGCATTCCACGAAGCAGGACATGCAATAGTTAGTAGATATTTAGAAACACAAAAAGAAATAAAAGAAGTGTCAATAATACCAAGAGGCGTTGCAGGTGGATACACAATGTATAAAACAAATGAAGATAAATTCTATGTATCAAAACAAGAAATGCAAGAAAAACTAATATCACTACTAGGAGGAAGAGCAGCAGAAAAATTAGCACTAGATGACATATCAACAGGAGCAAGTAATGATATAGAAGTAGCAACAAAAATAGCAACAGACATGGTAACAATATACGGAATGAGCGACATAGTAGGTCCAATATCAATAAATACAGAAAAAGATCCATATCAAATGGAGTTACTAGGAGACAGATTTGAAGATTCAATAGGAGCCGAAATAAAACAACTAATAGACAATGCATACTACCAAGCACAAAAAATACTATCAGAACACATGGACAAACTAGAACAAGTAGCAACAGCACTAATGAAACAAGAAATAATCTCAGCCGAAGAATTCGAATCATTCTTCCAAGACAATCAATAAAAAAACAAAGAAAAGGACTTAATTTGGAAACACCAAAAAAATTCCAAAACAAGTTCCTTTTTCTTCATCCAAACTAATCAAAAAAAGGGGACGGTCCTGAAGAGAAGAAAAGAGGGACGGTCCTGGAGAGAAGAAAAGAGGGACGGTCCTGGAAAGAAGAAAAAGGGGACGGTCCTGAAGAGAAGAAAAGAGGGACGGTCCTGGAGAGAAGAAAAGAGGGACGGTCCTGAAGAGAAAAAAGAGGGGATGGCTCTTGAAGAAATCAAAATTTGAAAAAATTAACATGAAAATTTTGAAGAAAGATGTTGTATATTGTAGAAAAAAGATGTAAAATGATTTGTGTTTAGGAGGAATAAAAAATGCAAGAGATGAATGAAAACAGTAGAATGATTATACACAGTAGTGAAAATAAAGGAAATAAAAAAATAAAAATAATCTTAATTGCGATTTTTGCAATTATTATGTTAGTATTTGCTATAATGTATTTTTGTAAAATACCAATTATAAAATATCAGGGACAAAATGTTGAAACAGTAGAATATGGAACTACATATGAAGATAAAGGGATAAAAGTATATGCAAGATTTAAAAATATAAGTGACCAAGTAATAGTCGAAAACAATGTAAACTTAAATCAGTTAGGTGATTATAATATAACATATAAAGTACCATTTTTAGGTAAATACAAGACTTATACAAGAACTGTTAAAGTAGTAGATACCGAAGCTCCAAAAATAGAGCTAAAAGGTGATTCGAATTATAAATTACAATATGGAAAAAATTACGAAGAGCCAGGATTTACAGCAACAGATAATTATGATGGAGATGTTACAAATAATGTAACTGTAGCTAAAGTTGAAAAAGATAATAATAATTATGAAGAGCATTACACAGTCACAGACTCAGCTGGAAATAAGGGAGAAGCAGTACGATATGTTTCAATAGTCGACACAACACCGCCAGTAATAAAATTAAAAGGAACATCTGTAATCAGTGTAATAACTGGAAATAAATATACAGAGCAAGGAGCAACAGCTACAGACAACAAAGACGGTGATTTATCAAAAGACATAAAGATATCAGGAGATGTTGATACATCAAAGGACGGAACATATATTGTAAAATATACTGTAACAGACTCAAATGGAAATACAGCAACAGAAGAAAGAAAAATAATAGTAAGCGAAAAAGCAACAACTGGAATAATATATTTAACATTTGATGATGGTCCAAGTTCAACAATTACACCAAAAATATTAGATGTATTAAAAGAAAAAGGTGTTCACGCAACATTCTTCGTAATAAATTATAATGAATCAACAGAACATTTAGTAAAAAGAGAAGCAGAAGAAGGCCATGCAATAGGAATTCACGGATACTCACATGACTATGCAAAAATATATGCATCAGTAGATGTTTGTTATAACAACATAAAGACATTGCAAGAAAAAATATACAAAACAACAGGAATAAAAACAATGATTTTAAGATTCCCAGGAGGAAGTTCAAACACAGTAAGCAGAAAATATTGCCCAGGAATCATGACAAAAATTACAGAAAAAGTATTAAGCGAAGGCTTCAAATACTACGACTGGAATGTAATGTCAGGCGACTCAGGAGATGTAAAAACAAAAGAAGCAGTATATGCCAATGTAACAAAAGGACTAAAACCAGGAAGAGACAACATAGTATTAATGCACGACTTCAGTGGAAACCACAAAACACTAGAAGCACTACCAGAAATAATCGATTACGGACTAGCAAATGGATATAAATTTGAAGTAATAACAACAAACACAGAAATGGTAAGACAAAAAATACAAAATTAAATACAAATATTACGCAAACAAAAGCGAAAAAAGATGGCTCTAGAAAAGTCATCCTTTTTGCTCTCAACAATCAACTAGAAAAAGAGGGACGGTCCTGGAAGAAGAAAAAAGGGGATGGTCCTGGAAGAAGAAAAAAGGGGACGGTCCTGAAAAAAGCAATACAGATCTTCAAAGAAAGAAAAGACGAAATTTTTTAAGAGAAAAAATACCAAAATAAATTAAAAATAATTCAAGAAAACATAAAAAAATACATGTAAACCTATTTATTTTTGAAAAAAAATGAGTTATAATAAATTTGTAAGTATTTAGATTAAGGAGAACATATGAAGTGTACAAAATGCAACTACGAATCATTAAATCTAAATGCCAAATTCTGCATAAAATGTGGAAGTAAACTTATACAAGAAAAGCATTTTTGTAGTAATTGCGGAAATAAAATATCATATAAAAGTAATTTCTGCGGTAATTGTGGCAAAAAAATAAATTATGAATATATAGAAAATAGTGATTCAAAAATTAATAACATGTACACAAAGGATAAAGAGGAGGATACCACTAAAGAAACTAAAGATAATAGCAATATTCTCATAATAGAGAAAAAAAATAATAATGGGGGTGATTTTGTAAATATGGAAAATAATATTACACAAAAAAATTATTTAGAAATTTTACCAAATCAAAGTATTGTAGAAAAAAATAATACAAATTTATTACCTGTATTAAAAAGTGATAAAAATTTATTATTACCTGTTATTATAAAAAGTAAGGAATTAGCATTAATTGAAATAAAAGAAGATTTTAATAAATTAAAAAAAGAAAGATCAGAAATAGGTCTATTAAAATTTGCAAAAAAACTTGCTATTTTGTTAGCAAAGTTTGTAAGATTTTGTTTTTTAACAACGGCAAGTGTTATAGGCTTTGTTGGAGTAGCAGTGCTAATAATTGCATCAACAGCAATTATTACAAAAAATATTGTAAATTCATATTATGGAATTACACCAGAGCCAGATACTACATATTCAATTTTTAAAATGAAAGACGATAAAATTAATGCACAAAGTCCACCAAAAAACTAGTAAGGTGAATAAATATAAAAATTGAGTAGAGCATAAATAATTATTTTATTTGTGCTCTACTCAATTTTCATGAAATACAAATAAGGAAAATTTTATAAAACAAAAGGAGGCAAAAATGAAAGCAGTCTTACAAAGAGTAAAATATGCAGAAGTAAAAGTTGATGGAAAGTCAGTAGGAAAGATACAGAAAGGATTATTAATATTTTTAGGAATTGGTAAAAATGATGATGAAAAAATAGCTGATAAAGTTATAAAAAAGACATGTAATTTGCGAATTTTTGAAGATGAAAATCAAAAAATGAATAAATCCATAAAAGATATACATGGCGAAATTTTAATAATATCGCAATTTACATTATATGCTAATTGCAAAAGTGGTAATAGACCAAGTTTTATAGAAGCATGTGAACCAAAAAAAGCAAATGAAATGTACGAATATTTCAAAAAGACATGTAGTAAAGAGCTAGAAAAAGATATTCAATCTGGAATATTCGGCGCTGATATGAAAGTAGAACTATTAAACGATGGTCCAGTAACGATAGTATTAGATTCTGAAGAAATTTAAAAAGGCGGACCGTTCCCGTTTGAAAATAGCCAGGACCGTCCCAGTTTAAAAATTACTAGGACCGTCCCCGCTTGAAAATTGCCAGGACCGTCCCTGTTTGAAGATCGCCAGGACCGTCCCCATTTGAAGATCGCCAGGACCGTCCCCATTTGAAGATCGCCAGGACCGTCCCCGTTTGAAGATTGCCAGGACCGTCCCCGTTTGAAGATCGCCAGGACCGTCCCAGTTTTGAAAAAATTAGAAAGGATTTTATATAAGTATGATAAATATAATAAACATAGCAAATATAATTGATAAAAATGGTGGAAGATTGTATTTAGTTGGGGGAGCTGTGCGTGATAAATTAACAAATGTAACTCCTCATGATGAAGATTATTGTATAACTGGTATTTCATCAAAAAAATTTAAAGAGCTATTCCCTCAGGCATTTAAAAGAGGTAAAGCATTTGAGGTTTTTGAGATAGAGGGGAAGGAATTTGCTCTTGCAAGAACTGAAAAAAAGATTGGAATAGGACATAAGGATTTTGATGTAACATGTAATCCTAATATAACAATAGAAGAAGATTTAGGAAGAAGAGATATAACAATAAATTCAATTGCTCAAGATGTAATTTCAGGAGAGATAATAGATCCATATGGTGGTAGAGAAGATTTGCAAAATCATATAATAAGAGCTACAAAAAAAAGTTTTAAAGAAGATCCTTTGAGAGTGTACAGAGCTGCAAGATTTTCGAGTAAATTTAATTTTACAATTGATTCGGAAACATTGAAATTAATGAATGAATTGAAGCCAGAGCTAAGTTCATTATCTGCTGAAAGAGTATTTGAAGAGCTGAGAAAAGCAATAAATACAGACCATCCCGAAAATTTCTTCAATAATCTAAGAAAAGCAGATGTACTAGATGTACATTTTATTGAAATATATAAATTAATAGGAGCTCTTCAACCAGAAAAATATCATCCCGAAGGTGATGCATATAATCATTCAATGTTAGCATTACAAAAAGCAACAGAGCTTACTAAAGATGAAAAAATAAGATTTTCAGCATTAGTTCACGACTTAGGAAAAGGAGTAACTCCAAAAAGTGAATATCCTCATCATATAAATCATGATAAAAATGGCGTAGCAGAGGTAGAAAAATTAGGAAAAAGATTGAAAATGCCTACATCATGGACAAAATGTGGAATGGTATCCGCTAGAGAGCACATGAAAGCAGGAATTTTTTATAAAATGACACCAAACAAACAAGTAGAGTTTATAGAGCGCATAGATAAAACATTACTTGGATTGGAAGGATTAGAAATAATAGTAGAGTCAGATAGGAACTGTAGAGGAACAAAAATGGACAAAGTGCAATTTGCTAATTTAGGAAAAAATATATTAAAAGAAGTAAATGGCGAAACTGTTATGAAAAAATACAACATACAATCGAATGAAAAATTAAAAGATCGAATACATCAAGAAAGAATTGCTTATTTGAAAAAGTTTTATGATAATGAAAAAAATACAAATTTGAGATAATAAGTAATAAGTAATAAGGGGGACGATCCTGGCGTTTGAAAAAAGTAGGACCGTCCCAGTTTGAGAAAAAGCAGGACCGTCCCAGTTTGAGAAAAGCCAGGACCGTCCCAGTTTGAGAAAAGCCAGGACCGTCCCAGTTTGAGAAAAAGCAGGACCGTCCCTGTTTAAACAGAACGGTTCCGATAAAAAATATCCCACGGCAATTATATTTGCCGTGGGATTAAATATTTTAGTCTAAATTTTCTAATATTTTTGGTAGCATTTGTTTTTTTCTTGAAACAACATTTTCAAGCATTGCTGTATGGTCGTCTAGAGTTACACCATAAGCTTTTTCAACTATTCCAGAATCATTTCCTAATGAAATAATTTTTGAATTTGAATTTAATATATCAGTAGCAGCAAAAACGTACAAGTCTAAGTTATCCTTTTTTATTTCGTTATTTATAGCTGTTTCGAAATATACTTTATTTTTGAAAACGCTATCTATATCAGCTGTGTTTATTTGAGCAATTTTGAATTTCTTTCCACCTTTTTCAAATAATTTACTATCAATATTAATTACTTGCTCTGGTGTATAATCACTTAAATCAGTCCCAGCTTTTAATAAATTTGTTCCATAAACATTAACGTCAACTTCAGCTATTTTTCCTAATTTTTCAGCAATTGCTTTATCTTCAGCTGTACATGTTGGTGATTTGAATAATAAAGTATCTGAAACAATAGCGCTAAGCATCATTGTAGCGATTGTTTTTGTAATAGGAACATCATATTCTTTATACATTTTATATAAGACAGTAGAAGTACATCCAACTGGCTCTGTTCTATAATATAATTGGTATGGAGCAACGAAGTTCATTGTATGATGGTCAACAACTTTTTTTATAATAGCATTAGAAATGTTATCAGCACTTTGTGTTGATTCATTATGATCTACTAATATAACATTTTGACCGTCATTTACATCTGAAATTAATTCAGGTGCTTCAATACCTAAGTAATTAATTACATATTCTGTTTCTTTATTTATATTTCCAAGACGAACGGCCTTAGAAGTGTTTCCTAATTGATTTTCTAAATTTGCCATAACCATAGATGACATTATTGAGTCTGTATCTGGGTTTTTATGTCCAAATATAAGAGTTTGATTTATTTCCATTTTAATTCCTCCTTTATGTATAATCACAATAATTATTATACTACAAAATGGGAATAAAGTCAATAATTTACATAAAATAGACAAGCTGTTTTTAAAGTTTCAGGGACGGTCCTTGAAACAATATTGCTCTTGCTTGAAGTAAAAAGAAAGAAGGCAGGACCGTCCAAGTTTGGAGCAAAAAGGAAAAGGCAGGACCGTCCCAGTTTGGAACGAAAAGAAAAGGCAGGATCGTCCCAGTTTGGAACGAAAAGAAGAAGGCAGGACCGTCCCAGTTTGGAGCAAAAAGGAAAAGGCAGGATCGTCCCAGTTTGGAGCGAAAAGAAAAGGCAGGATCGTCCCAGTTTGGAGTAAAAAGAAAAAAGCAGGACCGTCCCAGTTTTGAGCGAAAAGAAGAAGGCAGGACCGTCCCAGTTTGAAACGAAAAGAAAAAAGCAGGACCGTCCCTCTTTTGAAGAAGATATTAGAGAGTTTTATTGGTTAAGTAAGCTGATAAACTTTGGTCAGTGCTGTTGTATGTTGCTAGGAAAATGTTGCCAATTTTTGTAATTCCTTGTTTTTGTAAGGTATTCATTAGCCATAATTTGTCATATCCAAGCTCTGATAAATTTTTTTCCATTATCTTGCCATCTAAAATTATGTTGGTAACAATATTATCATCGACTGGGTGAATGTTAAAATCTGAGGGATTGGCTGGACGTTTTTCAGACATGGGAAGAAAACTTATTTTTCCATTTTCTTCAAGTAATGCTGTTTTGATATCACTGAGATTAAAATAACCATTCGTTCTGCATTGAACTAAAAATTCATTTAAGTCAATTTTTGATTTTTTAAAATTTTCTTTAAATAGTGTACCATTATCATATAAAATAAGAGTTCTTCCAGAGAATATTGGTCGAAGTTTTACGAATCTTGTATTAAGAATTCCAATAATTAAAGTTACAACAGCATATACAATCATAGCAACCAAAGGCTCTACAAAATTATCTTCTAAGGATGTTGCCATTTCTGCAGCAATAGAACCAATAGTTATACTAATAATATAGTCGAAAATACTAAGTTGAGACATTTCTCTTTGTCCCATTATTTTAGTTAAAATAAATAAAACTACAATAGAGCCTGTAGATAAGGCTATTATCTTTAAAATCAACATAAATCTATTCTTATGATAAAATCATAAACTCCCTTCATGCTTAGTATTGCAATAAAAAATATAAATATACTCAAAGTAATAAATAAAATCGAATTTACAAAAATACATGATAGGCTTGACAATTAAAGAAAATTAAACTAAAATATCAAAGAGTAAATTAAATAGTCGCGTATAGCAATGTCGAAAGACTGCGTACGAGGAAAGTCCGGGCTCCATAGAGCAATGATGCAGGATAACGTCCTGTGAGGGAAACCTTAAGGAAAGTGCAACAGAAAATAACCGCCTACAATAGTAGGTAAGGATGAAAAGGCGAGGTAAGAGCTCACCGCCAGCATGGTGACATGCTGGGTCTGTGTAAACCCCATCTGGAGCAACACCGGGACAAGAAGGCCAAGACTGCTCGTCATCTTCTTAATCTGGTGGCTTGAGGCATATAGTAATATATGTACTAGATAAATGACTATTCACGACAGAACCCGGCTTACAGATTTACTTAACCAAAGGTATAAATCTTTATAGGATTTATACCTTTTTTTCACAAAAAATCGAAAAAACTTTACATAATTATAAAAGCATGATATACTTAAAGCATCATACGTTAAAAATTTTTGCTACAAAAATTTGGAGGCTAGTTTATGAAAAAGAAAATTTCTGAATACGAAGAAGCATACGCAAGAACACACTTAGAATTTTGGGAGGAGGAAATAATTCTAGCTGAAGATCCGAATTATCCAATCGATTATAAGGATAATCCTCAAAAAAAGTTGGAATACAAAAATTTATGTAAGGAGGAAATTAAAAAATACAGAGATATTTTGTATCCACAAAAAGAAAAAAGAGGATTTTTCAAATTCTTTAAAAAGAAGTAAAAAAATCTAAAAGCAAAAAGAAAGGAGCCTGCATTTGCAGGCTCTTATTTATTTGGGTCCTGAAAAGAGGGACGGTCCTGGAGAAGAGAATGAGGGACGGTCCTGGGAGAAGAGAATGAGGGACGGTCCTGAGAGAAGAGAATGAGGGACGGTCCTGGGAGAAGAGAATGAGGGACGGTCCTGAGAGAAGAGAATGAGGGACGGTCCTGAGAGAAGAGAATAAGGGACGGTCCTGAGAGAAGAGAATGAAGGACGGTCCTGGGAGAAGAAAACAAGGACCATCCAAAAATGAAAAATGAGGAAATTGACTTTTTTGTCGAAATTTGGTAAAATGCTAAAGTACGAATGTAAACCAATATGAAAGTGCAACAGGAGGAATATCTATGCACGAGAAAAACAATTGTGAAATGCTTGGCTACAAGAAGCGGAGTGAACTGGCTGAAAAGTCAAAAGTGTTTGTAAAATTGACAGATGCTGATTTGCGTTGGCTTATTCCGCTGGCTGAAAGAACAAAGAAAAATGCAACCCCATTACCTCATAAAAGCTTTACTATTAAAGACATGGATGGTCGATGGGAAACATTAATTTATGTTCAGGAAATTCAGCCGGGAAAAATCAGAGTTGATGGCTATGCACCGATTGATTGTAAGAACGGCAAAAAAAATGCAGTAGTTAATATTTATGAGACTCCATATTTTTCAATTACTTTCCATTTTGTTTTGGGAGTTGCCGAGTGTGACAGTTTTTTTGGTAGAACAGTTACAAAGGAAAAGGTATGGTCTGATGTAAAAAATAGGGTTATCCCGATTATTATTTACATGCAAAATTACTACGAGAACGCAGAGAAAAATGAAAAAAAAGTTCGTGTTCGCGATCGGTCGAAGACATGCAAGATGGTTCAAACAACATACACTCTGAAAAAAATTGGCAACGAGATTCCCACAGTTTTCGGCTTTGCAGGGAAGAAACTGAAAGTACAAGAGCCAAAGTTTATTCAGAATCCCGAAAGCGTTTTGGATAAATCGATGGCGGTATTTGTCGACAATCCTGAAGATGCAATTTGGATGCAAAAATTTGCCGACAGTGTAAGAGCTGAATTTGAAAAAGCAAATGATCAGCAGAAAAGAGAGCTGGCTAAATTGTATCCGTCCTTTAATTCGCAAGTTGACAGTATCATTGCAAATGAGGTTACACTTATCAGAGCACATGCCTCAAAGGAAAGCTTCATGCAATTGCAGATTCACAAAGCGGATGAAAATATTCTTCAAATTGACTACTATGATGATATATCTGAAAAATGCCAGATTATTTTGTTTGTAAATATTGCAACAAATCCGGCACAGTATGATATTGCATATGTAAGCAGAGAAGATGGGAATATCACGCCACAGGACGATTTATATGCCAGAAAGGTCGCAACATTTTATGTCGACAGTTTCATCTATTTGAGAAGCTACGACTGGGAACATGCAAAAAATCCCAATGGGAGATATTACGGTACTACTATTGGAAAATTCCATGCTATTGCAACATAAGACAAACATACACAATTAATAAGATATTAAAAAGAGAAACTTGTTTTTACAAGTTTCTTTTTTGTTTTTGTCGAGGAAAAAAAAGAGGGACGGTCCTTGGAGGAAGAAAAGAGGGACGGTCCTTGAAGGAAGAAAAGAGGGACGGTCCTTGAAGG